>ERZ808240.200-NODE-200-length-82005-cov-6.684173_pt1 | contig 82005 bp, 72 predicted proteins | sample MGYA00521084_ERZ808240 | MGnify/ENA primary metagenome ERZ808240 (study PRJEB31516, sample SAMN03275571) | gut metagenome | biome: mammalia-associated habitat; material: feces | host: Papio cynocephalus | place: Kenya | collected 2012-08-06 ...
CAAGAAAGGAAACTGTTCTAATTCCTGTTCCTAAGATGGAATTTAGAATACAAGGAAATATGGATCCAAAAAGCGAAGTATCATTCGTCGAAGAAGAAGCCCTCAAAGAAGTCGAAGCTATTCATGATGAAACCTCTTTGAGCGGTTTTTATGCCAAATATCTTGCGAAAAAAGGCAAGATTAGTCTTTTAATGAGCAAAATGAGGGAGATTGCGCCCGAGGAAAGAAGCGCCTTTGGGAAACTCATTAACGACGCCAAAGGAAAAGTGCAAGCCGCCTATGAAAAGGTGAGTGAAGCGCTTGCCAATAAAGCCCTTTCGAAGAAGCTTGAAAGCGAGCGCATCGATAAGAGCCTTCCTGGCTACCTAAAGAAAATCGGTGCGACGAATCCTTATTGGATGATAGTCGATGAGATGACGGATATCTTCTCTTCGATGGGCTTCCAAGTGGTGGAAGGGCGCGACGTCGAAAGCGATCACTATAACTTCGAACTCCTTAACGTCCCTAAGGACCATCCCGCACGCGATATGCAAGACACATTCTATATCGACGAATCCCTTTTGCTTAGGACCCAGACTTCGGCCGCCCAAGCGCATGCGATGCTCGATCAAAAAGAAAAGAAACCTCTTCGCATCATTTGCCCTGGAAAATGCTATCGTCGCGACGATGACGATATGACCCATAGTCATCAGTTCGGACAAATCGAAGGGCTCCTTGTCGATAAAAACGTTTCCATGGCCGATTTGAAAGGGACCCTTGAGCTTTTCGTCAAAAAGATGTTTGGGGAGAAACGGGAAATCCGTCTCCGTAGCTCCTATTTCCCATTCACCGAGCCAAGCGTTGAGGTCGATGTAAGTTGCGCCAAATGCGGTGGGAAAGGCTGCTCCATGTGCAAAGGAACGGGCTGGATTGAAATCTTAGGCGCAGGGGAAGTGCACCCTAACGTTCTTCGCATGTGCGGCTACGATCCGGAGGTTTATAGCGGCTTTGCCTTTGGGGTTGGCATTGAAAGAATCGCCTTGCTTCGCTATGGCATCGATGATATCCGCCGCATCTATCAGAACGACGTCCGCTTTTTATCGAGCTTCCATGAGAAATAAAGAATAGAGGTCAGAATATGAAAGTGTCATTGAATTGGCTAGCCAAATATATCGATTTGTCTTCCTTTAGCGCAGAGCAAATCGCAAACAAACTCACTTTTGCCGGCATTGAGGTTGATAGCGTGACTCCTCTAGCGAAAGCGAGTGGACTTGTTATCGGTGAAATCCTTTCTTGCGAGAAGCATCCCGATAGCGACCATCTCCACGTGTTAAAGGTGGACGAAGGGAAAGAATGGGGCGTCCATCAAATCGTTTGCGGCGCTCCCAATGCCCGAAAAGGCCTTAAAGTGATCGTCGCTCGGGAAGGGGCCGTTTTGCCAGAAGTCACCATTCAGAAAGGCGTCATACGCGGCGTCGAAAGCGATGGCATGTGCTGCTCCCTTTTGGAACTTGGCGTCGATAAGAAATTCCTCTCGGAAAAACAAATCTCCGGTATCGAAGAGCTTCCTAACGATGCGCCAGTGGGGGAAAAGGAAGTTCTCAAATACCTTGGGTTGGACGATGTCATTTTCGATCTTGAGCTTTTGGCCAATCGCGGCGATTTGCTTAGCGTTTGGAATATCGCTCGCGAACTAAGCGCCATCCTTAATCTGCCTTATAAACTTGAAAAGTTCGATGAAATCGAAGAAACGGATGATTCTTTTGTCGTGAAGAGCGAAAGCGATAAATGCCCTATCTTCCATGCCGCTTTAGCGAAAGGCGTCACCATCAAAGAATCGCCGAAGTGGCTCAAAGAGGCTCTTTTGTCCGAAGGCGTTCGCTCGATCAATAACATTGTCGATATTGGAAACTATGTGATGCTTCTTACTGGCGAACCCGTCAACATGTACGATCTTGACGCCCTCAAAGGGAAGGAGCTCCTCGTTTCTGATGATTACGAAGGCGAGTTCATCGCCATGGACGAGAGAAGCTTTCATCTTCAAAAAGGCGATTTGGTCGTTTCTTCGAAGGGCAAACCCATGTGCTTGGCTGGCATTATGACTTCAAAGGAAGCTGCCGTGAGCGAGAAAAGCAAGAACATCCTTATCGAATGCGCTTTGTTTAATGGCGCTTCTATTCGCCATACTTCCAACCGCCTTGGCCTGGTGAGCGATAGCAGCTCGCGTTTCGTCAAAGGCGTTTCAAGCGAGATCCAAAAAATAGCTTTGGAGGCGATTGTCTCTTTCGTGAAGGAACTTTGCGAGCCTAAGGAAATCGTTGGCTTAAAGCCCTATGACGTCTATAAGCACCAAGAAAGAAAGATTCTTACGAGCGCTTCTTACATCAACGCTCGCTTGGGCACATCCTTTGATGAAGACGCGATTTTAGAGACGCTTTCTCAAGACCATATCGCGATTCGGAAACTCGATAAGGATCGTTTTGAAGCGATTATCCCTTCCTTCCGTAACGACTTAAAGGAAAAGGAAGACCTTTCGGAAGAAGTGATTCGCCTTCTTGGCTACAAAAACATCGTTTCGAAACTACCGACCTTGCCCTTAAATGGCAAAGGCGGTCTTACCGAAATGCAAAAAGACGTTCGGAGCATCCGCACCTTCCTAAGGAATAATGGCGTAAGCGAAACGATCACTTATAGCCTTCGAAAAAAAGAAGAGGAGAATGCTTTCCTCGATTTGGGGCAATATGAGCATTATCGCCTTTTGAATCCTCTTCTCGAAGAAAGGAAATCGCTTCGGACGTCCTTATTGACGAGCCTTTTGGAAGTATCTTCCTACAACCTTTCTCGACAAGAGAAGGATTTCGCTCTTTTCGAGATAAGCGACGTGGACGCAAAAAACTACCAAGGGAAGCGCCTAGCCGTTCTTTTAAGCGGCGAAGAGCCTCTCCAAGGGGAATTAACGAGGAGGCCTTATGATTTCTATAGCGCGAAAGGCTATCTTGAAGGGGTCTTGAATCTTTTGAAGATTTCGATGAATCGCTTTAAGAAAGACGAGAAAGTGGGCGAAGAATGGCACCCTTACCGTTCCGAAAGGCTATTGCTTGGAAAGAAAGCGATCGCCGTCTATGGGGAGCTCCACCCATCGTTTAAGGAAAAGCTCGGCTTGCCGAAAGGCCCCTTGGCTCTTTTGGAAATCGATTTAGGAGAGCTTTTAAGCCTTCGCGTCTCGATGGATAAAGCGACCGTTCCGCCCCGTTTCCCATCTTTGACGCGCGATCTCGCTTTCCTAATCGATAAGAAGGTTTCTTACGAAGAGGTGCGTTCCGCGATCGCCCGCCTTGACAAACGAATTGAAAAGGTGAGCCTTTTCGACCTCTATGAAGGGGATAAAATAGGTCTAGAAAAGAAATCGATGGCTCTTCATATCACCCTTCGGAAAGAAGACGGAACCCTTTTGGATAGCGAAAGCAAAGAGGTCATGGATAAGATCGTCGCTCTTCTAAAGACTTCCTTTTTAGCGGAGGTGCGTTCCTAATGGTCAAAGTTGTTAAAAGCGCTCTCGCGATGGGGCGTGAAGATTCCTATTCTTTCGATACGGCCTTTCCAAACTATTCTTTCCATTATCCTTTAAGAAAGGTCTTACAGATGCATGTTGAAGCAAAAATCTATCGCGAGAAAACGGGAATATATGTCGATATTTCCTTAAAAGGAAGGCTTGAAGTGGAAGACACAAGCGACGCTTCTATTTTCGAGCTTCCGATTTCTTTCTTTGAGAAGGCCCTTGCCATCATGGATAAAGAAGATGGAGAAGGAGAAGGCTATATTTTCGAAGGCAATAGCTTCGATCTTGAAGAACTTGCCCTTTTGCTTATCGAGTCCCATCTTCCTATCCGCGTCACTCGCGAGCTTTTGAAATAACGATAAGCGAGTTTTAAGAAATTTCTCCCACCTTCAAGGCGGGAGTTTTTCTTTTTGCTTATCAATTTTAGAAAAAATACGTTTTCATCGTCAAAATATTAAAAATAAAAGAGCGAAAAATTCATTTTATTTCTTGCCTCTAAGAAATCATAATGCTAGATTATTCGTGCGAGGTGGTAAAAAGTGGGAAAATTCTTTGGAACCTACGAACGAAACCTTGACGCGAAGAATAGACTTCTCCTCCCTTCCAAGATGATGGGAGAGATGCCGCTTCGCCTCTATCTCCTTCGTGGTTTCGAAGGATCTCTTTCGCTTTATCCAGAAGAAGCGTTTAACGCCTATATCGAAGGGCTTCAAAAGCTTTCTTATCTCGATAGCAAAGCAAGAAGCTATGTGCGTCTTGCCGCTGGAAGCGTCCTTCCTTTGGATGTGGATTCCCATAACCGCATTACCATTCCGCAAGAAATCAAAACCCGCTACAAGCTGGGCGAAGAAGTCGTGATTCTTGGTGCCATCGACCATATGGAGATCTTCGATAAGAAGGCTTATGTGGATTATGTGAGGCAAGAAGAAGGACGTTACGAAGAAATCGCCGACTCGCTAGCTCATCTTGGAGACAAAGATGGGAACGCATTATAGCGTGCTTCTTCAAGAGACGCTCTCTTACCTAAACATCAAAAAAGACGGTATCTACGCCGATTTGACGCTTGGTAGGGGAGGCACATCATCGGAAATCCTTAAAAGGATCCCAGAAGGTCATCTTTACGCCTTTGATCGCGATCAAGAAGCTATTGATGACTCCATCGAACGCCTTAAAGCCATCGGGACGAACTTCACCATCATCCATGACAATTTCGCCTCTTTCAAAGATGATTTGTTAGAAAGAGGAGTGCCAAAGCTTGATGGAATTGTCGCCGACTTAGGCGTGAGCTCCCCTCAATTCGACGAAGGCGAAAGAGGGTTTAGCTACAAAGTCGATGCTCCTCTCGATATGCGGATGGACTTACGAAGTCAAAAAAGCGCAAAAAGCATCGTGAACACTTATTCCTTCGAAGATCTCGCGAGAATCTTTCGCCTTTATGGAGAGGATCCCGATAGCGCCAAAGTCGCTTCTCTCATCGTCAAAGAAAGAGAGAAGAAGCCGATCGAAACGACATTCGAGCTCGTGGAGATCATCAAAAGGGCAAAGCCGATGAAAAGCCTATTGAAGAAAGGGCATCCGGCCAAGCAAATCTTCCAAGCGCTTCGCATCGAGACCAATGGCGAGCTAAAAAGCCTCGAAAAGATGCTTGAAAGCTTTCCAGAAACGCTCAAAAGCGGCGCTCGGATCGTCATCATCACCTTCCACAGCTTAGAAGATCGACTGGTCAAAGACGCCTTCCGGAAGGAAACGAGAGTGGAAGGGGACCGAACGGGTCCCGACCTTCTCCCAAGCGAGATTCGAGAGGCTCCCTTCCTTGACTTAACAAGGAAACCGATCTTGCCCAGTCAAAAAGAGCTTCTTGAGAACAATCGTTCCCATAGCGCTAAGTTACGCGCTATCGAAAAAAAGTAACGAGAAAGGAGAAAAAGCCACAATGAAGAACAAACTAGAGAAAACAGGACACAAAAGAGGCTATTACAAAGCGAAAGGCTTTTTCGGGATCTTCCTATTCGGAATCCTAGGCCTTTCTTTGGCGGCTATTCCAGTGGGAATCACCTATCGCATCGCAGAAACGCAAGCCGAGGCTGCGAATGCCTCTCAAAGCGAGGATTCCCAAAAAGAAGAAGATTCTTCGGAAGCGGAAGAAAAAGGAAAAATCTATTTCCCTGAGGGCATCGCACAATAGAAACGGTTCAAGCCCCTCTTTTTCCTGAAGGCTCCTGCCGGGGAGCCTTTTCTTTTTTTCCGTTTGCTAAATGAGCTTATTCGTTTTTTAGAGCCGAGAAGATCGATGGGGGATTGTCAAATTGAGGCTAGCTTTCCCACTAAGAGGGAAGAGGGGAGGATCAAAGGGCTTAAAGAAGCGAGAGCGTCTAAAAACGCGTGAGACAAAAGGCTTACCCATGCCGATTGCCTCTTTCCAAAAAGAAGAAGAAAGAAACTCCTGGTCTCTTTTTTGACTCTTTTATTTGCTCAAAACTACCGATAAATACGATATAATGGTAAATAAATAGTAGAAAATAAGTAGCTTTATAAAACTACTATTTTTATAACAATTTATCTTGAGAGAAAAGAAAGCATAATCTATGATTATCACGGTAAGAAAATTATGGTTAAGAATGTTGCAGCTTTAGAAATTTGCTCCGATAAAGTGAAATTCGCCGTCGGCTACTCCTCGAACAATAAGACCAACCTTCTTTATTATTCCGAGAAAGAGCTTCCGAGCGGTTCCCTCTACCAAGGCGACATCAAGAATGAGGAAGCGGTTTCGAAGGTTTTGAAGACCCTTACTTCCTTTGACGATGAAGCGCTCCGTCTTAAAGTGGACACGGATGAGATTTCGCTTTTGTTGCCCGCTCTTGGCTTTGAGGTCTATCGCACGAATAAGACCACTAACGTCGTCAGCACCGAATCCATCATCAACGAACTCGATATCAATAACGTCATGAGCCTTGTCAAAAAAGAGGCGATTCCGAGCGGCAATTTGGTGGTGGATATCATCCCTGATTTTTTTATGACTTCTTCGGGAGAGTGCTTTACGAACCCTCCTCTTCAAAAGCATAGCGCTTCCATTAGCATCGAAGCGCAGATCCATACCCTTCCCGGTCGCGTTATAACAAGCTATCAAAGGACGGCTCAAGCGGCCGATTTCCGAGTCCGTCGCTCCATCGTTTCGCCTTTTTGCGTTTCGGAACTCATCAAGACCAATGCCTCTTATCCCGAGAGCTATTTGCTTCTCGATATGGGGGAAAGCCTTTCGACGCTTAGCCTTGTGGGGAAGGGTTGCCTTTATGGAAGCGTTTTGTTCGCGCTTGGTGGGAAAAAACTGAGCGAGACGTTGGCGACCTCCCTTGGTCTTACGCTTCTCGATGCCGAAGCCCTCAAAAAGAAATATGGCTATAATCTTCGCAAAAGAAGCTTTTCGACTCCTCTTATGGTCAAAGAGAAAAGCTTCCCAAAAGAACAAGTAAGCCAAGAGAAGATAAACCTTTCCATTGCTGGATATTTCAGGAATTTCGATGGCATGCTGGTCAATGCGATCGAATCGCTTGGGAAAAAGGCGGGGCCGAATGCCGTTTCCTCTCTCCCCATTATCTACACAGGCGGAGCGAGTTCCCTTTATGGCATCGAAGAACTCTTGAAAATGGGCTTGCCGAATTCCAAATTTATCCACTTCGTGCCAGATGTCATTGGCGGAAGGGATCCAGCAATGTCGAATATTCTCGGCGCCATCGCGACAAGCGGCGAATATCACGGCACATTGGAAGATCATTATCATGGGGTAAGCGCCCTCACTAGGGAAAAAGGAGACGAAGAATGATGGATGAAGAAAAAAACGACGTTGAAGACCTCGACAATTTCGAGCCGGTCGCTCGAATCGTTGTTATCGGTGTGGGGGGAGCTGGAAACAATGCCGTTAACCGCATGATCGACGACAATATCCAAAACGTCGATTTCTATGTGTGCAATACCGATAAGCAAGCCCTTGCTTCGAGCAAGGCTCCGAATCGCATCGTTTTAGGCGAAAGCATCACCAAAGGCCTAGGCGCCGGTGGCGATCCTGCTGTCGGGAAGCAAGCCGCCGAAGCCAGCGAAGACAAAATCAAAGAGATCGTCAAGGGCGCGGATATGGTCTTTATCGCCGCTGGCATGGGCAAGGGAACGGGCACTGGAGCTGCGCCTGTTATTGCCAAGATCGCCAAGGAAAGCGGTTGCCTTACCTTGGCCATTGTCACGCGTCCTTTCAATTTCGAAGGACAAAAGAGAATCGAGAATAGCGTCCAAGGCCTCAACGCCCTTCGCGATGCCGTCGATAGCATCATCATCGTTTCGAACGACAAACTCTTGATGTGCAATGGCGATTGCCCGATTAACGAAGCCTTCCAAGAGTCCGATCGCGTTCTCGCTCAGAGCGTTCGCACGGTGGCCGATTTGATCCTTGTGCCCGCTATGGTCAATCTCGATTTCGCCGATGTGAAGAGCACTCTTAAGAATAGCGGCGTGGCTTTGATCGGCTATGGCGTCGGCAAAGGCGAACACAAAGCGGAAGAAGCCGCCGAAAGCGCTATTAACTCGCCCTTGCTCGAAGCTTCCATTTCCGGCGCCCGTCGCGCGATTTGCTCGGTTACTTGCGGCAGCGGCGTGACGCTATACGAAGCCCAACGTTGCGTTTCCATCATCAATTCCCAAAGCGGAGGCGCTATCGACATTAAGTTTGGCGTTTCCATAAACCCGAATCTGGATGGTTGCCTTTTGCTTTCTGTTATCGCGACGGACTTCGCCGAGGAAGTCGACTTCTCGAGCGTGCCCAAACCGACTCTTCTTGAAAAGCCTTCGCTCGAAAAGAAAGAAGAGGCTAGCAAAGACGATCAAAACGAAGACGATTTGGTCAATAACATCTTGCCAGACTTCCTGAAAGGGACTTCCGATAACGAATAAAAAAAGAAAGGCGAGGATCGATGGTCCCCGCCTTTTTCTTCTTTTTCAATCTCTTCGTATTTTGATAAGGAGCTTATCGATTGGCTTAAAGACGAAATAATAGGCGGGAATCGATAAGAGAATCACCCAATAAGGGTGCCAATAAAAGCGATACATCCCCAAGAAGAGATAGACGAAGAGAGCAACGCCCCAAATCGAGAACTCGCAAAAACGCCCTTTCTTTATCGCTCGCACAATAGAAACAGGCACATCCGCCAAAAGCAAGATGGGCCAAAAAGTAGCCCAGGCATTCAATCCGCTTGGCGCCCTGAAAGAAGGCAAACAGACGGAAAGAATGATATAGGCGATTAAAAGCAATCCGAAAAGGCCGCTTCCGATGCATCCTAGCATATTGAAATCTGCCTTATCGTCTCTTTTCTTTTGATAGACGCCTTTTTCGTCGAAAACGTCTTTTTCGTTATTCGGTCTGATTTCCATTTTTTCACTCCATGAAATGCTTGAGTTTCTCTTTTAATTCGAAGGGAACTTCTTTTAGGCTATTCGCCTTATTCCAATCCAAATGGAAGGAATCGTATTCCTTTACACCCCACATTTTAGCGATTCCTTCGATGTAAGGGGAAGCGAAATCGGGATTGCTTTCGCAAATCTCGTAGCCACTCACATAGAGGAAGAGGAGTTCTTTCGCCTTCAATAGTCCTTTTGCGTGATCGCCATCGTCTTTGAAAGTCAAGCCATCGACCATTGTCATTTCGATAAAGCACTTTAGCAAAGCGGGTACGCTCAAATCGTAGAAAGGAGAGGCGATAAGGATCTTGTCGGCATCTTTAAGGATATTGGCAAACTTAAAGATTTCGTTCTCGTATTCTTTTTTCGCTAGAAGTTCTTTTCTTTTTTGAAGTCTTTCCTTGGTAAGCGGCTTAATCTCGTGATGGAGATCGTCCAAACGGAGGAAGGACATCTCATGAAGCCCTTCCCTTTTTAGATAATCCAAGCAAAGCGATAAAGTCTTTCTCGTCAAAGAAGTCTCCGACAAGGAACTGTCGATTATGAGTGTTTTCATGCCTCCATTTTAGCATTTCTTTTCCAAGAGGCAATTTGACCCTTTTTGAGGTTATGCGATAATAAGGGAAAGGATGCAATATGGAAAAGCGATTGACAAACGGCCCTCTTTTGGATGAAAAAGGGGAACTTTATGAGAAAGGCTATGCTCACGCCCTTCTAAGGAACTATAACCGAAAGGATGTCAAAGTGGGTAAATCCCGCATCAAAGAATGGGATTATTACTACCTCGGCAACCAGGATTTCGGGTTCGCTTTGACGATTGCCGATAACGGCTATATGGACCTTTTAAGCGTCACTCTCCTTGATTTTAAAGAGAAAAGACATTTCGACAAGCTTCTTACAAGGCCCTTCCCTCTTGGAAGAATTCATCTTCCTTCCTCCTCTCGTTTTGGGGAGTCCGTTTATCGGAAAGGCAAAGACTTCCTTTCTTTTGAGGCGAAGGAAGACGGCTCTAGAAGGATAAAGGGCCATCTATCGAATTTCGCGAAGTCCGAAAAGGCCCTCGATATCGAATTATCTTTAGAGGAAACGCTTCAAGGAAACTCTCTTGTCATCGCTACGCCATTTAAAAAGAAGAGGCATTTCTATTACAACCAGAAAATCAATCTCCTTAAGCCCATAGGAATGGCGAAATGGGGCGATAAAGTCTTTGATTTCTCTTCTTCCTATGGCGTCTTGGATTGGGGGAGAGGGGTTTGGACTTATAAAAACACATGGTATTGGTCGAGTCTAAATGGGGAAAGCCAAGGGCATCGAGTCGGCTGGAACCTTGGCTATGGCTTTGGCGATACAAGCGCGGCCAGCGAGAATGTGTTTTATTATGATGAGGCGGTCTATAAGCTTGAAAAAGTGCATTTCGAAATACCTCTTTTCGAAAATGGCAAAGAGGATTTCCTAGGGCCTTGGAAAATCCTAGGAAGCGGCCTTGAAGCCTCTTTTAGGCCGATATTGAACCGTCATAGCGATACCAATCTATTGGTCTTCCGAAGCAATCAAAACCAAGTGTTTGGCCTTTTTAGCGGCATCTTTCACGCCCCAGAAAGGGACATTTCTTTCCAAGACGTCCCAGGCTTTGCCGAAAAAGTCTATAACAGGTGGTAAGAAAGCACTTCGATATCTTTCTTTAGAACTTCTTTTTCTATCTCAATCCGGATATGGCCCAAGGCATTTTCTTTGGTGTCTTTGGAACGAATAAGAAAAGAAAGACGACCTCCCGAAAATGCCAGTCGAGTGGGGCTAAGCGCTTCCAAAGGGCCTTCCAAAGAAAGCGAGGCGACTTCGTCGAAATAGGGGAGAATGCCCCCATTTTCATCCTTGGCGAGAAGTCGAACCATCAAGGTGTCGTAGGTTTCCTTGTTTTCGAGTGTCTCTTTGGAAAAAGAAGCTTCGATATGCCACGAAGTGGATAAAGAGAGCCTTTTTTCGATGACCTTCTTTCCGTTTTTATAACCTTCCAAACGATAGATTCTAGCCTCTTTCCCCCAGGATGTGACGTATTTGTAATAAAGGGAAGTGATGTTTTTGACCTTTAGTCCGGTTCTTAGAGCGATGGAAGCGAATCGCAAATAATCGCCAATCCCTAAATGGGCGACCCCTTTCGAGGCGATCGCATTCAAAAGGGAGACGACTCTTTTGGAATTCCCTTTCGAAAGCCCTTCCTTAAAACTTTCGCCGATCCAATCGTCGATGCATATCGGCGGATGGGGCAAATGGGGGTAGGCTTCGGCATTTGGGTAAAAACGACCGATAAAGGCGTCGTTGGCATATAAAGAAAGGAAGTCGCAATTGGTGAGGACGTAAAGAGGCTTCATCAAAGCCTCGTCGTTATCGCCGGTGATAAAGCTCCCAAGGACCTCCAAAACCGTTCCTTCTTCTTTCTGGCTTTTATAGGCGAAAGACGCTTCTTTGGGGTTTCGATAGATGTCATTTACCCCATGGTAGCATATGGCGTCTCCGCTTCCGAATTCTTTGTGGGTGTTGTAGTCGAATGCGCACCAGCCAATGGCCATGGAAAGGTTTGGGTGCTTATAGAAGTCGTCCATCACCTTCAGATGACGGAGAGCTTGTTCTTCTCTTCGAGAAGGATTATCGAAGGCTTTGGTCGGGAACATATGGCCGGCGAATTCGCTTATAAGAAGCGGGGCTTTGGCTTTGGTGATGGTCTTCGGATTGGTCAATCCATGTTGGACGTCGCCGCCTGAGAAATCGTTATAGGCGTAGATATCTTCCAAAAGACTGCTTTTTTTGAAGTTCCTGACGCCAAGCGTCTTTCGACTCGGATCAAGGCGATGGGCGATTTCATTGGCTTTCGAATAGAGTTCATCGTCGTCTTCGCTTTCGTCGATTCGGACGCCATAGGCGATTAAAGAAGGGTGGTTCCTTTCCTTTAGAACCATTCTTTCGATGAAGGACAGAAAGACTTGACGCCACTTTTCGTCTTTCGAAACATATTGCCATCCCGGCACCTCATCAATCACCAAAAGGCCTATTTCGTCGGCTCGCGATAAGAAATCTTCGCTTTGGGGATAATGGGAAGTGCGAACGACGTCGACGCCGATTTCCCTTTTCAAGATGTCGGCATCGAGTTCTTGAAGGCTTTTGGTCGCGCTGGCGCCGATAAAGGGGTAGTTTTGGTGTCGATTCAAGCCAAGGAGCTTTCTCTTCTTTCCATTTAGATAGAAGCCATCTCTCTTCCATTCGATATCGCGAAAACCGATTTGCATCTTCTTTTCGTCAAGAAGGACGCCATCCTTTCTAAGGGAGGCTTTTAGAGAATAAAGGACCGGATTATCGATGTCCCATGGATCGATATCGGATATCCGTCCTTCTTTCTCTTTGAAATCCCGAATGGGAAGGCCGTTTTTGGAAAGGGAGAAGAAAAGCTCTCCTTCGCCTTTCACGGAAGCGTCGATATGATAGGTGCCATCGGCTTTGCCTCTAAAGAACGCCTTTTCGATGAAGCTCTCCTTTTTGATTTGGAGTTCGAGAGGGCGATAGATGCCGGCGAAGGTCATATAATCCACGACATTCCCAAAAGGAGGGATCGCTTTGTCTTCACGAGAATCCACGACCAGCAATAAGCGGTTTTCCCCATCTTGAGCAAAGGGCGTGAGGTCGAAAACAGTCGGAAAATAGCTTGTGATTTCTTCTTTGACGAAGAGCCCATTGAGGTAGGCTCTTGTCTTTTGGAAGGCGCCTTCCATCCTTAGGAAGAGCGATTCGCCCTTCGCCAAAAAGACTTCGAATCTCTTCTCGTAGCAAAAAACCTTTTGATAAACGGAAGAGTCGAAGTAGTGACGTGGCGTTTTGACGCCATAATGGGGGAGGTCCACCCTTCTTGCCGTTTCAGGGAGGCCATCTTTCAAATAGCTCTCTTTGTAGCCTTCGACAAAGCGCCAATCGTAGTTACTCTTGAAATCCATTTCTCAACCCTCTTTTTTCTTATGCTATCATGAGAGGGCAATGAGCATTGAAGTTTTTCCCTCTTTTTTCCTTCTTTCTGGGAAGGAAAGCTCTTATTTGCTGGAAGTAGATTCGAATAAGCGACTCGTGCTAGATCACTTCGGCTCCAAAATCCGAAAGGAGGAAATCCCTTCTTTCGGGCTAAAAGTGAATAATCCCAGCGGTTCTTCCCTTTATTTATGCGAGGATAACCCAAACTTCACCTTGGACCAGGAGCCCTTGGAAGCGACTCTTCCTTTTGGAGGCAATCCTTCTCGGCCCTCTTTGATTTTGAAAACGGAGGAAAGGGCCTCTTTCTCCTTCCTCTACGATTCCTATCGTCTTCGTAAGGCACAAGAAAACCTCGATTTCCCCTCTCCATATGGGGATGGGGAGGAACTCATCGTCTGTTTAAAGGAAGAAAGAAACGATATTCGGCTCCTTCTTCATTATCTTGTTTATCCGAAAGAAGATGTGATAGGCCGCTATATCGAAATTCGAAATGGGGGAGATGGGCCTCTATCAATCCTTAGATTGTCCTCCTTTTCCCTTCTTTTAAACGACGAAGGCTATATGTTATCGACCTTTGGCGGAGCGTGGGCGAATGAGCTTCACGAAGAAAGAAGGAAAGTGCCATTAGGGACGACTCTCCTTTATAGCGACAGCGGCGCTTCCTCGAACCGCCTCGCCCCTTTCTTCCTTCTTTCGAAAGAGGAATCCATGGAGAGCGCATATGGCTTCTCTTTCCTTTATAGCGGCTCCTTCTTCGCCGAAATCGATCGCGATATTTCAGGTCGTATCCGTATTCATCAAGGGGTATCCGATCTTTTGTTCGAAAAAACCCTTCCCCCCTTCGGAAGCGTTCTTTCTCCCATTTCCTTGATGAGCTATTCGCCCCAAGGGAGAGAAGGCCTCTCTCACAATTTCCACTCTTTTATGAGGAATCATGTTCTTCCTAAGGGGAACGCTTCTAAGGAAAGGCCCGTTTTCTATAACAATTGGGAAGCTACCGGAATGGATTTTAACGAAAACAGAATCCATCGCCTCATGCGAAAGGCGAAAGAACTTGGCATCGAGTTTTTCGTCTTGGATGATGGCTGGTTTGGGGAAAGAAAAGACGACAAAAGAAGCCTCGGGGATTGGTATTGCAACTCCAAGAAGTTGCCTTCTGGACTCGAAGGCTTATCTTCCTACGCCAAGAAGTTGGGACTTGGCTTTGGGACGTGGATGGAGCCGGAAATGGTTTCTAAGGAAAGCGACCTTTATCGACGCCATCCCGATTGGATAATAAAAAGCACCTCGGGCGAACCTCTTTTAGGGCGACATCAATACGTTTTGGACCTCACGAAAAAAGAGGTTCAGGAATTTATCGTCGCCTCCGTCTCGAGAGTCCTTTCCATCCCCAATCTCACTTACCTTAAGTGGGATTTCAATCGGCCACTTGGAGAAGTGCCCGGGAATAATGGCGCCTACATGATGGACTATATGAAGGGGCTTTATGCCGTTTTGAAAGAAATCCGTCGCCGCTTCCCGAACGCGCTTTTGGAGAATTGCGCGAGTGGCGGGAATCGCTTCGATTATGGCATGCTTCGCTACTTCGATCAAAGCTGGCTAAGCGATTGCACGGATAGCTTCGAACGGATTCGGATCGAAAGAAGCGCTTCTTATTTCTTCCCCTTAAGCGCTTTATCCAATCACGTCTCTTCGAAAATCAATAGCCAAACGATGAGGAAGACCTCTTTTGAGAACAAGTTCGACGTCGCTTCTTTCGGCGTCCTTGGCTATGAGCTCGATCTCTTGGATCTTTCGAAAGTGGAGCTTTCCTCGATAAAAAAGCAAATAGGCTTCTATAAAGAACATCGTTTCCTTTTGCAATTCGGGGATTTCTTTCGCCTTGAAACCTTTCTCGATAACGATTTTAGACGCGAAAGCTGGGAAGTCTTAAAAGAGGGGAAGGCTTTGGTCTCGACCTTTTATTCGGTGAACAATCTTAATGGCGAAAGGGAATATCTTTCGGCAAAAGGCCTAGAGGATCTCGCTCTATATCGCGTGAGGGACAGAGAAGAGGCGCTTCCTATCTCCTCTTTTGGCTATCTTGTAAACTATCTTTCGCCCATTCATCTTAACGAAGAGGGTTTTGCCCTATTGGCCTTATCCAAAAGGAAGAGCCTTGCCAATGAGAAATTCGATCAAGTGGTTTCGGGAAAGCTATTAAGCGCCAAGCAATTGCCATTAAGCGAAAGATGGAAGGGGACGGGGCTAAACGGCGATACCAGGGTCCTCTTTGATTTTGGGACCAGGGTCTACACCATCGAGAAAATAGATTCCCCAAACAAATAGTTTTTTCGCGTTTTAGCCGTCCTGTTTTCTTTTTCGGGACGCCGAAAAGGCCAAAAAAGCGTCTTAACCCCCTTGTCAAAGCCAAAATCGATGCTATGATAACAAAGCTTGTCGCGGGGTAGAGCAATGGTAGCTCGTCAGGCCCATAACCTGAAGGCTGATGGTTCAAGTCCATTCCCCGCAACCAAATGAAGTATGCCCTGGTTCGCCAGGGTTTTATTTTTTGCTTTTTTGAGGAGAGTTTTTTGCTCTTGTTTTTGTCTTTTCCCTTCTCTTTTTTCTTGCCTCTTGCACCTCTAGGTTTCTCTTTCTCGAATCGGCATTATTTACAAAAAGTCTTTCTTTCTTCCCCAAGCGATACTTGTTTTTCCTCAAAGCTTTTCGAGATCCTTGATGGCGATAGAGAGGATTTTGCTTTTTTCGATTTTTTCGGCGGATTCATTTGGCTCCGAAGAAAGGATTTTAGAAACGTCCCCTCATTTGGCTGGCTTTTAGCATTTCCTATCGTTTCTTCTTTTTTAAAACGTTATTCATTCTGGCTACTTTGTTTAACGAGGCTCCATCCATGCGCTTTATCGGAGCTTCTTGTTTTTGGCTCTATAGCAAGAGAGAAAGTCCCTTGGAATCATTTTTGCGCGAATATGGAGAAATCGGTTTCGAAGGTTAGGCAAAGCTTATGGGAAGTTGGCGTCTTTTGAAAGAAAGATGTAGCTTCCATCGATAGAATAAGCCCAAAGAAGTCTTTCTTTTTCTTCCTTTTCGGCTATTGTAGAATAGTTGGGATATGAGAAGAAAAGATTTTGAAGCATTAGGGGAGAAGATCGAGTCCATCCGCTTGGATGCTTCCTTGGAAAGAGAGAAGGCTCTCCTTTCTAAGAAGGACGAGAACGGGGTTTTTCATGTTACGGTCTTCTTGGCTTCGGAAGACGCTTGCTTTGATGCCTATAGCAACAAACAAGAGCTTAACGGAGAGGTTTTTAACTATATCGAAAGGGTCGTTTCGGAATTCCCACCCGATGCTCCATTGTCTATTGATTTTGAGCTTGGAAATTCCTTAAAAGAGCGTCAAATCGAGATTGCCTCCCTTTACCGCAATCACTATTTGTTTTCCTTCGATTCGCTGGGAGCGAAGAAGAAAAGCAGCCATATAGCGGTTTTCATTATGACCCAGGTTGGCATTTTGTTTTTGCTGGCCTTTGCCATCGTGAGCGCTTTTTCGAACCAGCTTGGTTCGAAAGACCCGGGTCTCAATTTTTTGTTTCTTATTGCCACGGAGCTGCTAAGCACCGCCGAATGGGTGCTTTTTTGGGAGGCTTTCGATAAAATCTTCTTCGATAGCGCCGAACGGAAAAAAGAACGTTTCCTTACGGGGAGATTGGCGAGCGCGAAGATCACTTTCAAAGATATAGACGGAGAATAGCATGATAGTTACTGTAATTTGCGATGTCTTGGGGAAACCGAACAATGGCACGACCATCGCGGCTCTTCATTTAATAGAGGCTTTAAAAAAAGCGGGCGACGAAGTTCGGGTTGTTTGTCCTGACGCGGAGCGAGAGGGCGAAGATTTTTTCTATGTTCTCCCCCGTTACAACTTTGGCATATTTCAACCCATCGTCGACCATAATGGGGTCGGTTTGGCCAAGCCGAAAGCGAGTACCTTGATAGAAGCGCTTAAAGGCACGGATGAAGTCCATATCATGATGCCTTTTCCAGCTGGCTTGAAAACGGTTAAAATGGCCCATGAAATGGGGATTCCGGTAAGTGCCGGATTCCATGTCCAAGCGGAAAACGTCACCGCCCATTTCTTTAATCTCATCCGAAGCAAAAGAGTGAATCGCGGCGTCTATAAATGGATGTGGAAGCATTTCTATCAATACGTCGACACCATTCACTATCCGACTTCCTTTATCGAAGGGGTCTTTGAGAAGGCCATCGGCAAAAAGACGCCGGGCGTTGTTATCTCTAACGGCGTCTCCCGCGATTTCAAAAAGCTTGACGTGAAGCGCCTTCCCGAATGGGAGAATAAATTCGTCATCGTGATGACGGGCCGCTATAGCAAAGAGAAGAATCAGAAGCTTCTCATCAAGGCTGTCGCTTGCTCGAAGCACAAGGATGATATCCAACTCGTTTTAGCTGGCAGCGGCCCTCGTTTGGAAGAACTCCAAAAAGAAGCCAAAAAACGCGGTCTTCATCCTTTGTTTAAGTTCTATTCGCATCCTGAGCTCATCGAACTCCTATCGATGGCCGATTTATATGTCCATGCCTCACGCGTGGAGATCGAAGCGATTTCTTGTCTTGAGGCCATCGCCTCGGGACTTACCCCGCTTATCAATGATTCGCCTCTTAGCGCCACTAAGACCTTCGCTTTGACCGATAAGAACCTTTTCAAAGAGGATTCCTTTAAGGATCTTGCCAGTCGAATCGATTACTGGATAGAGCATCCTTTGGAAAGGAAAAAGAACCAAGAGCTCTATAAAACATACGTTGGCCAATTCGATTTCGACACCTGCATGGAGAAAATGGTCGAAATGGTGCATGAGACGGCCAAATTGAAAAAAGACAAAAAAGCATGAAAGAAAAAAAGATTGTCTATTATGACGACCCCTTGAAAGACGACTTCGCCGGCACGAAGAGCTTTAAGCATAAGCCCCTTCCGAAAAACTTCAAGTTCTATCACAAATCGCCGCTCTATTGGCTTTTTAGCGGGATTCTCTATTACATCATCGCTATCCCCGTTTTTTGGGTTGTCGGCAAGCTCATCTATGGCTTTAAGATTCGGGGGAAAAGAAAATTCCGAAAGGCAAGATTGGGGAGGAAGGGTTTCTTCGTTTATGGAAACCATACTTCTATCGGGGATGCTTTCTTTGCGCCCGTTTGGCTTATCCCACCAAGGAGAACATTCGTGCTTTGCTCTAATGAAGCCGTCTCCAAATCCGCCCTTCGCCCCATCGAAACGATGATTGGAGCGCTTCCTTTGCCTAGCTATAGCGAGCAAACGAAATCCTTCCTTGACGCAGTGGAGGCGCATATCAAACACGGCAATGCCATTCTTATTTTCCCAGAAGCCCATATTTGGCCTTATTGCACGCGCATCCGCCCTTTTTCGGAAAAATCCTTCACCTATCCAGCTTCTTTGGGAAGGCCAGTTGTTGCCACATGCGTGACTTACGAGAAAAGGAAGATCCTTCGTTTTCTCTCTCCTCGCGTCGTAATGCATGTGAGTGGCGTTTTCGAGCCGGATATGAGCAAGCCTCTAGGCGAAAGGACGAAACTTTTAAGGGAACAAGTTTATACCTATATGGTGGAAGTGAGTAGTTCTTTGGACAATTACGAAACCATCCGCTATCTCCCGCGCAAAAAAGACTCTTAAGCGTTTCGCTCGCAAAGTGAAACTTAAGAACTATAATGGAGGCATAAGGAGAAACAAAACATGGAATTCAAAGGATCTCAAACCGAAAAAAATCTAATGACCGCTTTCGCGGGTGAAAGCCAAGCTCGCAATAAATACACTTTCTTCGCCTCGAAAGCCAAGAAAGAAGGGTATGAGCAAATAGCCGCCATCTTCTTAGAGACGGCCGATAACGAAAAGGAACACGCCAAGCTTTGGTTCAAATACCTTAATGGCGGCGATGTTCCAACAACCGCCGAGAATCTTGAGGCGGCGGCGGCTGGCGAGAACTACGAATGGACCGATATGTATAAGGAATTCGAGAAAGTCGCTCGCGAAGAAGGCTTTATCGAAATCGCCAATAAGTTCAAGATGGTTGGTGCCATCGAGAAGGAGCATGAAGAACGCTACAAGAAACTTCTTGCCAATGTCAAAGAAGGCGTGGTCTTCGTCTCCAAAGACGTGGCGGTCTGGAAATGCCGCAATTGCGGTCACATCGTGGTGGGGAAATTCGCTCCTGAGGTTTGCCCGGTTTGCGGACATCCGAAAGCCTTTTTCGAACTTCGCGCAAAGAATTATTAGTTTCTTTTTCACTAAGGACTTAGCCCTCTTTAGCGAGGGCTTTTTGTTTCTTTAAAGCTTCTTCAAAAAGCCCGATATTCGGCTAAAATTCTTATAAATATCTCTTGCATTATCCTCTCCACTTATGGATAATACTTAGGCACGGCGATGGATCATTGGTGTAGCGGTCCAACATGCCTCCCTGTCACGGAGGAGATCACGAGTTCGAATCTCGTATGATCCGCCAGGCGGCCCGGTAGCTCAGTCGGTAGAGCAAAGGACTGAAAATCCTTGTGTCGGGGGTTCGATTCCCCCCTGGGCCACCACCTGAAATGAGCACGGAGAAATCCGTGTTTTTTTCTCGCCTTTTTTGGGGAAAACTATCGCTTTTTATTCGGAAGAATGTGTGTCGTGCCATTAAAGATGATCTCGATAATGGTTTTTCGTGCCTCCAAAGTATCGTTGATCTTCCCTTTTATGAGGGCGCTTGAATAGACGAATAAGCACATAATCGCATGATTCCATAGGAAAAGATAAATCTTGTCGCTTACCGATTTGTAATCTCCGAAAAGCATTTTGGAATATTCGATATATTTCTGAGTTTTCGCCTTTTGACGGTCGTAATACTCCCGAAGCTTGCTCGAGCGATAGTCGCTATAAAAGAGAGTGCCATTTTTCTCTTCCATAAGGGATTGAAGCGTCTTTAAAAAGGCCTCTTCCTTCGAAATGTTTTCTTTCAAGCAAGAAATTAGGACATTGAGCTCCTTCTTTTCGTAACGGAGGGCCGCTTCATTGATAAGATCGTCCATCGAGAGGAAATTGGTGTAGATGGTATGGGTGCTGATATCCGCTAAAGAAGCGACTTTTCGGGCGGTAATCGACGAAATGCCTTCCTTCGCCCCGAGTTCGGTGACTTTCTCGAGAATGGATTCCCGAATGTTCGAAAGTTTTCTATAAGCCATATATTCCCTTTCCGCATACATATTAAAACTTTTTATCCATTCGCCAAAGTTAAATTGGATGGTCTAGCTGAAGGAGGGAAGAGAGTTCGGACTTTTCTTCATCGATCTGCTTGATTTGAAAAATAGAAGACTTTGTCTTTTTGCCATCAAGAAAAAATGGTAAAAAATACATATGTTCCATTCGGACACATCGACTATAGCAACAATGTGAAATACAAAATTAGTTATTTATCTAAATAAATAAGGAAACAATTGTATTTTGACATATAGAAATCGAGGGCTGTTTTTTTTGCGAGTGTTTTTTAAGAAAAATCGCATCCTAAAAAGCTTTTTGAAGAAAAATGTTAAGATAATTAAGATGTTTTATTGTCTGATATTCAATAAATGATAACAATATGAATAAAAAGCCCATAAGAACTCGAATTCTTCAAGTAGATGAATTTTGGAAATGAAACCGCTTTCAAAGAAGAATTAAAAATGGTAGGAACGAAGAAAATTCAGTAAATATCGGACTTAAAATGATAAAAACTTAAACGTTTAAGAAAAAATTAATATTTTCATTGAATATCTTGTTTTGAACGCATTAAATCGTTACATTTTCAAGAAAATAAATTTTTCTATAGAGCACATACATTTTCTGTTTCCTTTTATTTATTTCGAAGGAAAACGAAATAGATTGACGAATGTATATTCCTTGAAATTCGAAAAAAAGACCTTATATTTTTGCTCGCTAAGAATTAGGAGGAAAAGGATATGAAAAAATTTTTAGTGGGATTTGCCCTTCCAGCGGCGGCTGCGATTGCCGTTGTTGGTTCGGGTTTCTCCGTTTGGTATTTCGGCGATAAAGCTCAAGAAGAAAGCAATGCGAGCATCAACGTGACTCAGCTTGTCAAAATCGGCACTTTTACACAAGATGCTTCCTCGAAGATAATCTTGGATCAAACTTCCGAAGGGCGTACTGCGAATGGAAATGGTCTAGGAACTGGCTTAGAGGCTGGCGGCATTTATATGGAAGGCGAAGGAGAGAGTTGGAAAGGAACGATTGCCTATAACAGTTCGAATTCCGATAAGGTCGATGGGAAGGTGAAGACCTCCATCAAAACCTATATCTTTGTCCCGAAAGCGGTGAGCGAATATATTTCGGTTCAGGGTGCGGATAGCTACACCTTCGAAACATATGCCGTCTCTACCGGAAGCGCCAGCGCTAAGTCGTTTACTTCCGAAAATTACGTTGGTTATGTCTATACCTGGGGCGAAAACGCGACCTCTATTAAGCTTCCGACATCTTATAAGGATGAAAGTGCTTTCTTCTATTTCGACTACCAAAGCGGCAAAGAGCCGAAGAATGAGACCGAATACGGCGCTTTAAAGGAAGCCGTAAAAAATCAACAAATCTCCATCGTGAGCGAAGCAACTTTGGTCAAGGCCTAATTCATTCTTTTTAATGTATTTTTGCGCTTGGGGGCACCTCCCCCAAGCCTTTGTTGGCTTATAAGGAGGGGATAGTATGACAACGAATAGCATGAATCTCATCTACATCGTCTGCATGGTTGTAGTTGTTCTTTTCGCTGTCGCTTTCATTGGTATCTCCGCCTTATATTTCCATAGCAAGAAGCGCTTATATCTAGCGAAAGTGGAAGATCCTAAAATCGAAGTAACGGTCAAAAAGGATCTCAAACGCCTTCAAAAGAAATATGGCGAACCTCGCTCCATCGCTTTAGGAATCAACAAGAAGAAAAAGAGCGAAAAGAAAGCTTCTAACGTCCTTAGCGGTTTTCTTATCGCTTTTTACGTTCTTTTGCTGGGGCTTGTCGCTTTTGCGGCGGTGGAGCAACAAGCGGGCGGCCAACTCTTCTTTGGCGATACGGCGATGCTTGTCATTCATACCGAATCGATGTCTGAAATCCATCGTTCAAATAAGAACGAGCTTTCCGAACATGACCTTTTAGGGAATGAGAACCGCATTGAACGCTATGGCTTTGTCACTTTGAAAAAGGTTCGAAGCGAAGAGGAACTTGTTCCCTATAAGGTCTATGCCTTCAAGATGGATAGCAAAGAAGAAGGCAAGACGATAACGATTGTTCACCGTTTGCTCGATATCACCGAGAAAGACGGCCAGAAGGCCTATACTTTTCGAGGCGATGCGAACCCTACCTCGATGGCGGGGGAAATCGCCATTGCTTACGATCAGATAGTCGGGGAGTGGACGGGGTATAAGAACCTCACCTTGGGGATGTTTATCATCTATTTGCAAAGCGGCATCGGCATTATCACTTTGTTGACGGCGTTTATGCTCCTTATCGTCTATAGCGTTCTCTATACGAAGAGCGCCGACCAATACGAAATCCGTTATGAAGCCATTCTTTATGGCCTTATCGGCGTAGATAAAGAGGGGAATGAAGTCAAAGAGCAAGGAAATGAATCCTCTCTTCTTGCGTCTGGCCTCAAGGAAGAAAAAGCGAAGGAAGAAGTGGATTCCGCCATTTCGGAAGGAAAGGGAGAAGCCGAAAATGCGAGGGAAAAGAGGGGCTCTTCCATCGAAGTGGAAGGCGTGACGAAAGAAGTCCTTCCTTCTAAGAAGGATCTTAAGCCAGCCACGAAGCGAGTGTATTTCGTGAGCAAAAAAGAGAAAGCCGACCTTTATTTGAAACAAGGCGAGAGAAAAGCGGCGTTAAAGCTTCTTTCTCAAAACGAGGCCGAGGGCTTTCTTTATGGGTTCTATGGGCATTTGGAAAAAGGAAGCTTCGCGCTTTTAGACGAGAAAGGCGCTTCGCCTTTCGAAAAGAAAGGGTATCGCTCCTTCATTTCTTTCGATTCGAAGGAAAAAGAAACGATTTCCGTTTTGGACGCGAAAGCCTCGCTTTTGGAAGAGAGCGGAAACCTTGTCTATTTTTTGTCCAAAGCCTCATCCTTCGAAGCCTTGGAGGCAGGCGAATATTTCTTGACCTTCCATTTCAAAAAAGCCATAAACATCGATTACAACCCGACGGAATACTCGAAGATTTCAATCCGCTATAACGGAGAGCAGAAAGGGGAGAAGCACTATGAGGCTTAAAAGGGTTTTCGCGATAGCCCTTCCTCTTTTTCTTAGCGCCGCCATTGTGGGGGGCGGCTTTTCCGTTTTTGTCTTTGATGCCCTTGTTAGGAAAGAGGATCAAGCGGACTTGGAAATAACCAAAAAGGTGCCAGAAAACTTCGGGACGCTTCATGTCTCCTTTGGCTCCCAGAACGATACCCTTTATGCGCCCGATGGAACGCTTCCGAAGTTGATCGTCGATCAGAATGGCATTGAATTTCCTTCGCCCATTAATTTCACCTACCAATGGTCTTTCCAAGACGATACTAGCCTCTCATTCGGGGATTTTACCTATACCTTCAAGTATAAAATCGAACTTAGCGACGAATTCTCTTCCTATTTTCAGTTTTATTTGCCAGACCCCTCCTTGGAGAAATCGCTAGAAGGTCTTTGGTATGGCGATTCGGAAAACATATCTCTTTCCGATTTCGAAAGCCCGATTTCGAGTAGCGTTTCCATCTCTTTAGGCTACCGGAGTGGCATGGAACCGGACACCAAAGAAAGCTATCAAAAGCTAAGAGAAATCGTCTGGAACGAAAAGAAAGCGAACTCCTTGATTCGCTTTAACTTCGAAGTGGTCGCAACCCATAAGGAATAGGAGGGCAGAGGATGAAGAAATCCAAATTATTCAAAAAGATCGCCCTTCTCGCCTTGGCGATTTTGCCGGGATTCCTGCTCGGAAGCGCCTTTTCGACGTGGGTTCTAGGAGAGGTTATTGGCACGAAGAAGGAAATAATTCCCGATACCTATATCGATGATGTGCGCCCTAATTACGAACTCGACGCCAACACGTACGACGTTTACGTTTTCCCGAACTGGATGTATGCCGATTATATTTTAGAAGGCATCGCTAACGGCCTTAACATCGATACTTCCTATCTTGATAAATTCGATGCCGCAAGCGCCTTTGACGAAAAGAAGAGCGCTTTCTCCTCAAGTACGAACGTTTCGAGCTCTGACGCTTCTTTTTTCGGCGCTTGGACGGATGCGGCAGATGATTCCAAGTACGCCTATAAGCATTTCGTCGCCGATACTTCCATCACCCAAAACGACTTCGAAAAGATCGGTTCGCCCTCATGCGGGGCCAAGGACTCCAAAGGCTATCGTCTTTCTTTCTGCGGTTGGAGCGCGGATGTCGAAAACGTAAGCGAGCTCGGTTTCATGAATCAGGGAAACTTCCATTATCTAAGCGCTCTCGATCCTTTAAGCAACGTCGATGAGACCGCTTTATCGAGCAATAGCGAGTTCAGCATCGATGGTTCTTCCTATAATAAAAAGACGGTATTCATCTATCCCATCTATACTTCGGGAAAGAACTATAATTCCACTTCCCAACAGCCTGTCGTTCGACTTCATGGCGATACGGCTGAGATATTCCCGGAACTCAATAACGACTATATCTTCCAAGAAGAATATTACTTTTCCCAAGACGCCTCGGAAGGAAACTACAGCCAATCCTATTACTATTACAACAACCTGGTCGTTAAAAAGGATTCCATTTATTATCTGGATTTCACGCCTATTGGTTTCTCTTCGAACGGCTATACTTCCTATAATCCTGGAACATGGATTGGGGGATGGTATAACTATCAAACGACTGCGAATTATTCTTTGACCCAATCTTCTTTGTCCTTAGAGAAGGACTCTAATGGCCTTTATCACCCGAGCTATGAGGCTTTGTTCGCTGGGAGCGAGGCTGGGAAATCCGCCAATATCCTAGGAGAAGGGATCTACAATATCTTGGTTTATGTTGGCTATCCGACAAGTGTCAACGTCTCGACGAATAAGCCATCTGCCTTTACCGACCTCACCAAACCGAAAAGGCCCTTCCTTCTTTGCCAAGACCCTCTTTTGAACGATGCGAATTATGCGTATAGGGACGTAGGGAATGTTCGCTTAAAGCTTTATGTCAAAATAGAGAAGATAGACGATTTCCGAATCGTTGGGAAAAACGTTTCCTTTGATTACGAGAATGGCTCCTCTCTTTATAAATATGGTAATGGAACTTATAGCGCGGATGGCGTTATAAACCCCTATGTCGATTTCGAAATCAACAATGTCCGCATCGATGGAATGAAGACCAGGACAATGAATACGTTTAAATATAACGGCAAGCAATATTCTTATTACAGCAATATGTTCACCATTGCTTCGAATGCTTATATTCTCGATGAAAACGAGCGTTTGACTTCCGTTAGCGCCGCTGAGGCGGATGCTCATTCGCAAGATCGCCTTGAAAAATATCCGAGTTCTTACTATGAATTTTTCGCATCCGATACCAACGAAGGCGCGGAAACGAAGATTTTTGAAGTGGGCGGCGCTCAAACCGATTTTCAAAACATCGAAAATGCGCCCCTCTTCCAAAACCACGATTTCAATCAATCCAAAGGGTACTTGAAAAACCTCTTTCGGATCACCGAAAATTCGATGAACTATTACAATATTCTCGTTCGCGCTTTTTACGTTTACGAAGATGATGGTAGCTTGCGCATTTCAAAGGTCGGGATCGCTTTGGCGCCGCACGATTCGGAATCCGTCCGCGTTTATGTTTATGATGGGGGGATTGTCAATAAAACGAATATCGTCCGCGATTCCGAAGGGTTTATCGATGTCGATGCTGAATTCATGAAAACAGGACTTATAGGCTCTATCGAAGTGGAATCGGGCGCCTCCTTCGCCAAAGATCTTCCCATCACCCCTGATAACTATGACGGCAGTGGGAAAAAATGGACCGTGGAGGACTACCTCAATTATGAGGGTGGCAGGAAATTCTACGAGCATCAAACCGAATTGGAATTCAAAATCGGTTCTAAAATATCGAAAAACATGGTCTTGTTCTTAAGAAAGCCCGTCTCCTAGCCTTTTACATTCTCTTCATATTTCTTTACCGCCTCTTGGTTGGGGCGGTTTTCTTTTTGGAAGAAGATATCGCTGTTGAAAATGAAAGAAGGAAAAAGATGAAAAAAAGAATCGGAGCATGTATTGCTCTTATGGCTCTAGCAGGCGTTGGAGCCCTCGCCTCTTGTGGCGAAAGCGGAACCTCCTTTGATGAGGCTTCCTCCATTAAGCTCTTCTCGAGAGCGGCTGGAAGTGGCACTCGCGAATGCTTCTTCGAAAGCATCGGCTATAAGGATGTGGCCAAAGAAGACAAATGGAATTCGAACGTTGTCGTTTCCACAAGCGCTACGAATCCTGATATGATGCATGCGATTAGCGTCGAGCCTTATGGCATCGGCTATTGCTCTTTGGATAGCTTATCCTCCGTCTCTGGCATCAAAGGATTGAGCTACGAAGGCGTCGAAGCGAGCGTTGAGAGCGTCGTTAATGGCACCTATAAGATCAGTCGTAACTTTAATTTCGTCATTCGCGATTACTCGGACCAAGCGAGCGCGAAGTCGATTGCGACCCACGCTTATGTGGATTTCTTGCTTAATAGCGTTGAAGGACAAACCGCGATCAAAAACGCGGGTGGTATCTTGGAAGATAGATCTGACTTAACCCCTTGGAGCGAACTTGCAAAAAATTATCAAGGAATCGATACGAATAATGTGGAGATCGAAACCTGTGGTTCTACAAGTGTCAAGGCCGTTCTTGAGAAGACTTCGAGCAAATTCACGGAGCTTACCAAGAACAAAGTCACCTTCAAACTTAATCAACAATCAAGCGGTGCGGCCGTAAGCGGTGTTACCGCAACCTCTGGCACCCTTTATGACATCGGTTTCTTATCCCGCGAAATCCAAGATTCCGAGCTTGAGAAACTCAATGATAACAATAAGCGCGGCGCTTTCGCAAAAGATGCGGTCGTTCCTATCGTCAATAGCGAAAATACCGCCGTTACGAATATCACGGGTACTGTCTTGAAGAAGATCTATCTAGGCGAAATCAAGACCTGGAAAGAAGCGAAGGAACAGATCTAATGGTTTCTTGCCAATCGCATTTGGACAAGGAAACGAAAATCGCTAAAAGGAAAGAAGCTCTCGATAAGGGGAGTGGGGGCTTCTTCCTTCTTTTTGCGTTGCTTTGCTCCTTGTCTGTTTTTTTTATCGTCGGCTTTATTTTCGTGCGAGGCATTAAGCCTTTCGTTGGCGGCTATTATCGAGGCGAAAAGCAAGATATATCCGCTTTCTTCACTTCCTATAATTGGACCTACAATGGCGAAGGCGGCATGCCTTTTCTCTTGCTTACGACGATTTATGTAACGGCTTTATCGCTTCTTTTTGCGGCGCCTATTGCCGTTTTAGGCGCTCTATTTATCGCGAGGGTAGCCCCGAAAAGGATTCGGGTGGTTTTTCAAACGGCATTAGAAATCCTTAGTTCCATACCAAGCGTCATTTACGGGCTTTTCGGCATGGCTGTGCTTTGTCCTCTTATTCGCGGCTTGCCCATCATCGGGTCGCTCACAAGCGGTGGCCAAAGCATACTCTCGGCGAGTTTGGTATTGGCTCTTATGTCCATTCCGACCATCGGCCTTTTAAGCTACAACGCGATAACGGATGTGGATCCGTCTTTGATAGACGCTTCCCTCGCTTTAGGAGCCTCGAAAGAAGAAACGAATTACAAAGTCGTCCTTCCGAGCGCCGAAAGTGGCATTTTCGCTGGGATTATTTTGGGGATTGGCCGAGCTTTAGGCGAAGCGACCGCCGTTTCCATGGTTATCGGCGGAAGTTCGAATGGGCTTTTCTTTTATAATCCTTTTAACCCGGGGAATACCTTGACGAGCGCGATGCTTGGCGGTATGAGTGAAGCGGTCGTCGATTCTTTGGGGTATGACATACGTTTCTCCCTGGGTTTGGTTCTGATTCTTCTTATTTTGGCTATCACCCTCTCTCTTAATTCCTTTAAGAGGAGAAGGGAACAGAAAAGGAGGGGGGAATGATGGAGAAATCGACAAAAGAGATGGCGCCCCTTTCCTTCGATGGGGTGTCTAAAAAAAGAAAAATCCATGATGGCTTTAGGACTTTTGCGAATTGGCTTTTCGGATTATTGAGCGTTGGGATTCTCGTTTGGATTCTCGCTTTTGTCTTTATGAGAGGTTCCTCTTATCTCTCGTGGGATTTCCTAAGTGGCGACTACCATTCGAAGACCCTTAGCTATAAGACGAGCGATTCCTTTCGAATCGAAAATTATCACGATGGGAAGCCGTTTACGCAAAAGGAAGGGCTTGAAAAATACCCTTTTTCCAAGAGGTTTGGCGCTTCTTTTGGCCTCACCAAGAATCTAAATGGGAAAGAAGTGGTCTATCTTGTTTCCTTGGAAGAAGGATCGCCGTTTTTCGATTTTTTGGATGTGAGCGGAAATTCCTTTGAATACCCCCTTTCCAAAGCCTCGCTTGATTCTCTTATCATCAAAGACGAGGAAGGGAAATACGAAACGGTTTATGGAAGCAGCTCGCCGAAGGCTTTTGCCGAAGCCTTAGACAAGGCCAGTGCCATCTATGACATGACGTTTGTGACGTTCGGGGGTGGCATAAGAGGCTCTCTTCTAACGACTTTGGCGCTTATCGGATTGACCTTGCTTTTCCTTTTGCCTCTTGGCGTTGGGGCTGCCATTTATTTGTCCCTTTATGCCAAAGGCGGGCGGATAACGCTTCTCATTCGGAGTCTTATCGATTTGACTAGTGGCATCCCTTCCATTATTTTCGGCTTGGCTGGGGCCTTGATTTTTGTGCCATTTGCGAGCTCGATCGTTGGCGGAAGCGGCGGCAATTTATTAAGTGGGGCTTTGACGCTTACGATTATGCTTTTGCCAGTCGTCATCAAGACGACCGAAGAAGCTATTCGAGCCGTCCCACGCCACTATATGGACGCGAGCTTGGCCCTTGGAGCGAGCAAGACGGAGACGATTTTCAAAATCGTGCTGCCGAACGCTTTAGGAGGGATTTTGACGAGCACCTTGCTCTCGATCGGAAGAATCGTCGGCGAAAGCGCCGCTCTTGTTTTCGCTATGGGAGCTACCATTGGCGAAACGGTCTCCTTCCAAAGCGGCTATAGTTCCCTTGCCGTCCATATTTGGAATGTCCTTAGTGGCGAAAGCCCCGCATACGACCAAGCTTCCGCTATTGCCATTATCATTCTTTTGACGGTCTTGGCTCTTAATATCGGCGTTAAGCTTATCTCCTATTTCCTTGAAAAGAAGAAAGGAAAAAGAACATGAAAATACTGGAAAAAATAAAAAACAAATTGTTTAGATCTAAGGAAAATGAACCTCTTAGCGAGGAAACGGTCGAAAACCCCTTTAAGTCTTTGCCTGAGGTAAACCCCCTTTTCCAAAGACCGGATCCCTCTTTCGCTAATAAGGAAAAGAAGATCATCGAGGTGAAGAACCTCAATCTTTGGTACCAAAACGGGAAGAAGCACTCGCTTAAAAACATCAATCTGGATGTCTATGAGAAGAGGGTTTTAGCCCTCATCGGGCCTTCAGGATGCGGCAAAAGCACCTTGCTCCGTTGCCTCAATCGCATGAATGACTTAATCGATGGAACGATCATAAAGGGGGAAATCCTCTATCGCGAAAAGGAAATTCATGCTATCGACACCATTTCTTTAAGGACTAAAATAGGAATGGTCTTCCAGCAGCCGAATCCCTTTCCGATGTCCATTTTCGATAATGTGTGCTATGGGCCCCGTTGCCAAGGCATCAAAGACAAGAAAGCGCTCACGGATATCGTGGTGGATTCTTTGAAAGGGGCAGCCTTATACGAGGAAGTGAAAGACCGCCTAAATGGGAGCGCATTAGCCTTAAGCGGGGGCCAGCAACAGCGGCTTTGCATCGCGAGAGCCTTGGCCATGAAACCGGAAGTCCTTTTGATGGATGAGCCGACAAGCGCCTTGGACCCAATCGCAACCCTTCGCATCGAGGAGCTCATTCGAGAACTTCAAAAGCAGTATACGATCGTGATTGTGACTCACAATATGCAACAAGCTTCTAGAATCAGCGATTACACGGCCTTCTTCATGCTTGGGGATTTAGTCGAAATGAATAAGACGGAAGAATTCTTCTCGCGTCCGCGCGATAAGAGAAGCGAGGATTATATCACAGGGAGGTTTGGTTAAATGCTCGATTTAAAACCGCTTGAGACGAGTGTGAGGAAGATGTGCGAATTCACCCTTTCCTCTCTCCAAAAGGCTTATGAGTCCTATTCGATGGAGAACAAAGAAGAGACGGTCAACGACGAAACGATCGATAACTTCGAATGCCTCATCGAAGAAGATTGCTTGAAACTCATTTTGAAAGAGCGGCCTTTTGCCAAGGATTTAAGAGAAATAACCGGCATTTTCAAAGCCGTTTCCGATTTCGAGAGGATCGGCGACCACGCCGAAGACGTGCTTTGGTGCGTCTCCAACCTCAAAAAAGGATCCCATTTCAAAGTGAACCCTCTTTTGAAAAGCATTCTCGAGAAGAGCCTACGCATGGTGGAGGACTCTTTCGATGCTTTTTTGAATCTCGACGAAAAGAAATCGCAAGAGATTATCGAACGTGACGATGAGGTGGATAAGCTCTACGCCAAAATCGTCGAGGACATCGCGCTAAGCCCCGATAAAGGGAACAACGATGTGGAAAACGTCTATAGCATATTGTTGGCCAAATACGCCGAAAGGGTGGCCGACCATAGTACCAATATTGCCGAATGGGCTATTTACATCGCTTCCGGCCTTTATAAAAATAGGATGATAATTTAGTTATGGAAAAAAAAGAGCTGCTTATCGACATACTCGAAGACGATGCCGATATTTCCCGTTTGATGAATTTGGCCTTAAAAAGCCAGGGATATGAGATTCGGACCTTTGATAGGCCCACTTCCTTTTTGGAAGACTATCAGAAAAAGAAGCCGAATATCCTTTTGCTGGATCTCATGCTCCCGGAAATGAAAGGGGAAGACGTCCTTCGGAAGATCCGCGAGGAATATCATGATGATTCTCTTCAGATTCTCATCGTTTCCGCTAAGACGCTTCTTGAAAACAAAATCGAAGGCCTCGAACTTGGCGCGGATGACTATATTTCCAAACCTTTCGACGTTCTTGAACTCATCTCCCGCGTGAACTCGAAAGCCCGAAGGATCTTAACCTCCGAAAACATCCATTTTGGCGATTTCACTTTGATACCAGCGCGGCGCGAACTTTTCGAAAAAGAGACGCCTGTTCGTTTGACCTACACCGAATTCGAGCTTTTGCTTTTCTTTGCGATGAATAAAGATAAAGTTATTACGCGCGACGAGCTCTTTAAGAAACTATGGGGCAACGACGCTTGCTATGAATCGAGGGTCCTTGACGTTCACATCAAGGATCTTAGGAAGAAATTGGGTGATAAAGATGGGAAAATCATCGAAACGGTCTACGGCGTCGGATACCGCTGGAACGGCTAAAAGGCGTTTTTGGCTTCCTTTTGTTTGCTTTTTCGGCTTTGGCTTTCTTTTGTCGGGCCTTTCTTTTCTCGTTTTGTTATTTAGCGAAGAAAAGGAGTGCTCCTATCGGGTTCTTCTTATCTCTCTTCTAGGGACCATCCTCCTTGCTGTTTGCTGCTCTTTTTTAGCTTCTTTTGCCATAAAAAAGGAAGAGAAGAAAAAACTTCTTTTGCTTCGGAAAGAATGCCCGGACTTCTTTCTTGAAGGCGATGAAAAAGATCTTCTTTTCGCCGTAAAAAAAGCTCTTTCTTCCTATCAAAAGCTTCTCGGCGAGATGATGGAAGAAAAGAAGAAGGACGACTTTCTTATCTCCCATATGCGGCAAGGCTATCTCCTTTTCGACAACAACTACAAAGTGAAAGATGCCAATGACATCGCTTTAGGATATTTAGGGAAGACGCGGGAAGAAACGCTTGGGAAAGACTTCCCTTCTTTGGGCTTAGGCGAAGAAGCCAATCGCAACTATCGCGCTCTTTTCGAAGGGATTGTTCACTCCTTTGATGTCCCAATAGGCGAAAAGACCTATTTGTTTATCCCGACCGCCAACGATACCAAGGCGGAGTCCTATCGTTTCGCTTTTTTCGTCCTTGACGTTTCGGAAAATCGCCTGGCTGCCAAAATACGGAAGGAATTCTTCCAAAACGCCTCTCACGAGCTTAAAAGCCCTTTGACCTCCATCATCGGTTACCAAGAACTCATCCAAAATGGCATCGTGAACGATAAAGAAGGCCTTTTGAAAGCCAACGATGCGACTCTCCAAAGCGCTCTCCACATGAAAGCCATCGTCGAAGGGATGTTCACTCTTTTCGGCATCGAGTCCAATCTTCCGCAAAAAAAGGAAGAGGTGGATGTTTTAGCGATGGTGGAGTCGATGCTTTTGACTTTCAAACCGCAGATCGAGAAGAAGGGGATTAAGCTCATAAAAGACGAAAAACCAACCATTTTAAAAGGAAGCGCGAAGGATTTGTCGATGATTTTCGAAAATCTTATTAGCAATGCGATCAAGTACAACAAAGAAGGTGGCTTGCTCGAGATCCATTTGGATTCCAAAAGCTTTTCTATTTCTGACACCGGCGTAGGCATTGCGAAAAAGGATATGCCGCGCATTTTCGAAAGATTCTACATCGCCGATCGCTCGCGGAGCCGTTCTAACGACAGCACTGGCCTAGGCTTAGCCATCGTCAAACATTTGTGTCTTAATAACGGCTATCGTGTTAAAGTGAATAGCGAACTTGGAAAAGGAAGCACATTCGAGATCCTTTTCTAAGGCGGGAAAAAGATGAAAACTGAGGAAAAGATGAGCCTGGAAGAAGCCGAAAGCGGCTACGACTATCTTTTTAAGAAAATCATGAAAGAGAAGGCAAAGGGCTTCTCTTCCTTAGCCATTTCCTTCCGCGAAAGCGCCTATAAAAACGGCTTTATGCAAGAACCCAATGATCTATTGGCGCTGGATTTGCTTTGCTTTTTCGCTTTCAGTAACGATAAAGAGCCCTATAAGGGGAGAGAGTGGGCTTATGATGCGCTTGAGGTTTTGAAAAAGAATAGCAAGCGCTTCTTGCCAGAGGAAGCTCTTTCCTCCTATGAGCTTTTGCTTTTGGCTTTTAGCGAACTCGAGGACGTAAGGAATGAGCGCTTCGTGGCCGAAAATGCCTCCTTTTTGGCTTTCCGATGTGGAAAAAGGGAGGATAGCTACCTCTATATGATGCGAAATATTTCGCTTTGCTTCCGTTTTAGCGAGGAAGAAAGAGCAAGCCTTTTGCCGAATTATGAGACATTGGTGCTTCAATTCGGCAAAGAAAAGGCCAAGGAAATGATGTCTTTCATTAAGAAAGGGCCTGACATTCTCTATGATCCCATTGAGACCAACCCTCTCTTTATCAAGGTTTTGCCTCTTATCAATCAAGAACTTCGGGAATTTTTCCTCGCCCATCCTGAGAAGTTTAGCGTCTCTTGCTTTAACGAAAAGAAAAAGGAATTCCTCTTGCGGGAAGGATTTGAGTGGAAGGCGCCTCTAAGAAAATGAGGTTCGATAAACAATCGAAAGAAAGAAGGTCATTTATGGAACAAACGTCATCAAAGCCTAAAAAAATGAAACTCAATGTCAAAAGGACTTGCCTTATCGGCATTGCCTTCTTTGGCATTTTGCTTTTGTGGGGCATCTACAATTCCTATTGCGGCTCCTTTTTGACTTATCTTTTCGCCGAGTCGATTTACGGTGTGGATTCGGCCGCATTAAAGCTGCCAGAGAACCAAAACCTCTTTCTCGATGTCCAATATCTCGTTGGCATCATTATGGCGCTTGATAACATAGCCGCTTTATTTTTGATGCCGATTTTCGGCTCCTTAAGCGACAAAACGCATACCAAATTAGGGCGCCGAATGCCCTTTATCATCGTGGGAACGGTGGTAAGCGCGATCGCCCTTCCCTTCATTCCCGTCTTCTTCCATCTTGGCATGATTCAAGATAACTACGCCGTGGGGATTGGCGGCGTTATCACCACCATGGTCATCGTTCTTTGCTTCATGATGATGTACCGTCCGGCGGCTGTCGCCCTTATGCCAGACGTCACTCCCAAACCCCTCCGAAGCAAAGCCAATGGCATTATCAATATCATCGGCTATATCGGAGGCGCGGTGGCGGTTTTATTTGGCATCATCATGCCTTTCAGTTCTTATCTAGATGCGTCTAAAACGAATTCCTATGAGAAGCTATGGTGGATCGAAGTGCCTTTCTTAGTCGCTAGCGTGGTAATGCTTCTTTCCCTTTTGGTGCTCGTTTGGAAAGTGAAGGAAAATAAGATTGCCTTAGCGATGAAAAGCGAGATGGAGCGTGGCGATAAGATGAGCGAAACAGTCGATCAAGTCGACGATAACGCCCCGATGAGCAAAGCCAACAAAAAAGCCCTTCTTCTTATTTTGGCCTCGGAAGTCTGCTGGTTTATGGCCTTTAACGCCGTCGAAACGTTCATGAGCTCTTACACCATGTTCTATTTGGATTCGCCCACGAGTTTTAAAAGCAGCCTCGATTTGGTCAATGGCATTTGCTCGGCCTTGACTTTCTTGGTCGCTGGCTTTTTAGCCGATAAAATCGGAAGGAAAAAGACGGTTCTTATCGGTATTGCCGTGGTTGCTCTTTGCTATCTTGGCTTCATCTTCGTCCCCAGTGGCATAAATGATGGGGCGGCCCTTACTTACGAAACCAAAGGCCCTTGGGTGCTCTTTATTGTTTTTGGCATTATGGGCATTGGCTCTTCTCTTATTCACATCAATAGCTTCCCGATGGTCGTGGATTTCTGTAACAGCAAGCAAATTGGCAAATTTACCGGCTATTACTACACCGCGAGCATGATTGCCCAAAGCGTGACCCCGATCCTTATCGGCCTTATTTTCAAAGGAACCAAACAATGGCGCGCCTTACCGATTTACGCCTTTTGCTTTATGAGCCTCGCCTTTGCGATTTTCCTCTTCGTCAAAGCTCCGAAAAGGCAAACGGGAGAGAACAAAAAAGGCCTCGAAGCGCTTGATGTCGATTAATTCCCCTTTTCTCTTCTAGCTTTGCTAGAATAGGGATGATGAAATTTTTTGCCAAAGGCATTTGGACCAAAGCCATCACGATTCTTCTTGTGCTTGCCGAAATCGGCCTTGTCGCTTGGTTTTGCGTCACTTTGCTCAATGATGGATTACAAAGCAATTACGCCACTTATTTCATCGTCGGTTCTTGGCTCTTTTCAGTTGCTTTAGGCGTTTTCATCGTCAATAGCAGCGCCGAGAACGAATATAAGCTTAGCTGGCTTTTTTTGATTGTGGCCTTGCCTTTTCTTGGCGTTGTTTTCTATTTGCTTTTCGCCCATAAGCTTAAAACGAGGAAAGCGGTCGCCTATAGCAAGAGGTATTACCAGCTTTTATCGGAAGAGCCGCGTTTATTAGACGAAGAGGAAGCTCTAGAGAAGAGCTCTCAAGAGGGAGCGAAGATCGCTTCCTTAATCGAAAAGGAAAGAAGTGGGCGCCTTTTCTCCCATAGCGAGGTTTCTTATTTCCCATTAGGCGATGACGCTTTCCCGAGAATGCTTTCGGAGCTCAAAAAGGCCAAGCACTTCATCTTTTTGGAATTTTTCATCATCAAACCGGGTTTCATGTGGTTCCAAATCCTTTCCATACTCAAAGAAAAAGCAAAAGAAGGCGTGGATGTTCGCGTTATATACGATGATGTCGGTAACCTTGGGGCGACCTCTCCCCATTACGACAAAGAACTCCGAAAAGAAGGCATCAAGGCCCACATTTTCCGTCCTATCAAGCCTTTTTTGGATGTCCGAATGAACAATCGGAACCACCGTAAGATTTTGGTTATCGACGGACATACGGCCTTCACTGGCGGCATCAATATTGCCGATGAATACATCAATCGCGAAAAACGTTTCGGGCATTGGAAAGACAATGCCATTATGGTGAAGGGGAAAGCGGTTTATGGCTATACCCTTCTCTTTTTGGCCGATTATGAAACCAACTTTGGCAAACTCGGCAAGAAAATCGATTACCGCCTTTATGAACCGGAACGCTATATCGACGAAGATGGCGGCTTTCCTCCAAACGATGGCTTTGTCTTGCCTTATGGGGATATCCCGTATGATGAAGTGCCTATCGGGGAGGAGGTCTATATCTCCTTGCTAGGAAGCGCCAAAAAGTACGTCTATATGTCGACGCCTTACTTTTTGCCTGACGAAAAGATGAAAGACGCCATCATCCGAGCCGCGCTTAGCGACGTGGATGTGCGTCTTCTTGTCCCTCATATTCCCGACAAGAAAATGGTTTTTGAATTGACGCGGAAAAACTATGGGGAGCTCCTTTCGAAAGGGGTAAAAATCTATGAGTACACGCCCGGTTTCGTCCATCAAAAGATGTTTGTGGTGGATGATTCCTTAGCCAGCATCGGCACTATCAATCTCGACTATCGTTCGCTTTATCTGCATAGCGAGAATAGCACTTTGTTAATCAAGAACTCCGCGATTCCTAAGATGAAGCAAGACTTTCTCGACACTTTTGAGGTTAGCCAAGAAATCCGCTTCGAATCGTGGAAAAGACAAAAACGGAAAAAATGGCTTTTATGGGCCATTTTGTCCCTCTTTGCACCATTGCTATAAAGGAGTCTTCTATGAATATCTTTGAAAAGGCGTATTGTCGCACCTACCAATTCATCTTAAATAAAATAGGCATGCCTTTGCTTGCCATCAAGAACCCTCCTCTCATCGAAGGGGAGGGTTCGATAAAACAAATCGCTTCCTACCTCCGCGAAAAAGGCTTCTACCGTCCCTTTGTTCTTGTTTCTCCCAATCTCCTCCAATCGGAATGCTATAAGAGCCTTTCGGAAAGCCTTTCGGAAAGCAACTACAATCCTATTTTCTATAGCGAAATCGTTCCTAATCCGACCTTCAGTTGTGTTTTGGGGGCCAAGGCCGCCTTCGTTAAAGGGAATTGCGATTCCATTATCGCCTTAGGGGGTGGAAGCGTCATGGATACTGCTAAAGCGGTGGGAGCCATGGTTGCCAATAAAATAGAGAACCCTGAAAAACTCAAAGGGCTTTTGAAAGTCCATAAGCGTTTTTCAATGCTTATCGCCATACCTTCGACTGCCGGAACGGGGAGCGAAACGACTTTGGCAGCGGTCCTCGTAAACGAAAAAACAAAAGATAAATTCTCCATCAACGATCCGAATATCATCCCGAACCTTGCGGTTTTGGATCCGATTGTCCTAAAGACCTTGCCTCCCCATATTATCGCTTCCACGGGAATGGACGCTTTAACGCACGCGGTGGAGGCGTTTATCGGAAAAGCCCGGACGCGCAAAACCAAATCCTATAGCATTCAAGCATCGCGCTTGATTTTTGAAAATCTCGAAGCGTTTTATCGCGATCCCCTGAGCCAAGAGCCGCGGGAAGCGATGCTCAAAGCTTCTTATTTGGCTGGCGCTGCCTTCACAAGAAGCTATGTTGGCTATGTGCACGCCTTGGCGCACGCGCTTGGCGGATTTTATAATGTTCCGCATGGCTTAGCCAACGCGATTCTTTTGCCGAAACTATTAAGAGTATATGGCAAAAGCGTTTATAAGCCTCTTGCGCGTTTATCCGATGCCAGCCTTCTTTTGCCTTATGATGCCTCGATTAAGGAAAAAGCGGACTCTTATATCGCCCATATCGAGGAAATGAATGCTCGCATGGGGATACCGAAGGATTTTAAGGGGGTCATCAAGGAAGGGGATTTGGGAGCGTTGGCAAAACACGCCGCCAAGGAGGCGAATCCTCTTTACCCCGTTCCGAAAGAACTTAGCGAAAAAGAGCTAAAGAACATATTAAAGGAGCTATGTTAATGGAAGTGAAAGTGTTTGAAGAATTAGGAGCCCATTGGATTGAGCTTCGCAATGACGACCATTTTGAGCTTTTGCTTTGCGATGTGGGGGCGGGTCTTTACCGAATGAAGCTCGATGGAAAGGATCTTCTTATCGCCGAAAAGGATAAGCGAGCCTGGTTTAAAACTTCTCGGCAATATGGAAAGACCATCGGTCGAATCGCTGGAAGAATCAAGGGTGGCGATCTCTTTTTCGGAGGGAAGCACTACTCTCTCGAGAAAGGGGAAAACGGAAATACGCTCCATGGGGGAAGCGCCGGATATGGCTATAAGAAATTCGATTATTCGGTAAGCGAAAACGAAGCCTCCGTTTTCGTTTCTTTCAAGGTCCATAGCCCCGCTTTGGAAGGAGGTTTCCCAGGAAGCGTCGATACGGAAGTGATCTATGAAGTCGCGAAGAAAGAGCCGCGTCTAAAGATTTCCTATCGGAGCCATTCCTCTTGCGATACCCCTTTAAGCCTTACGAGCCATTGCTATTTCAATCTTGGCGGCTATCAAAACGTCTCCAACCATTCTCTTTTCATCGCCGCCGAAGAAAGCACCAAATACGATGCGGAGCAAATCCCTCTGGGCTTTGAAAAAACGCCCAAGGACCTTGATTTTTCCTCTTTGACTCCCTTAAAGGAAAGACTCGATGCCCAAGATCTCCTAAAGAGCGCCGCCAAAGGCATCGACCATGCCTTCTTGCTCTTAAAGCAAAGGGATGAGGCCGCCTTATTGGAAAGCCCTCTTTTTTCCATGAAGCTTTACACCGATTATCCGACTCTTGTTTGCTATGCGCTTAATTATCCAAAAGACGGAACCGAGCTTTATACGGGCTTTTTAGAAGAGCCTCATTCCGGCCTTGCCATGGAACCGGAATTCGATATCCTAAGGAAAGACGAGATGCTTTGTTCGAAAGAAAAGGGCCAAAGCCGCTTTATTGAATATATCTTCGAAAGGAAATGATTATGCTTCAAAAAACGCTTAAAGAATTCGTTTATTACGCCAAAACCCATCTCTTTTTAGACGAAGAGGATGCCATCTATTTCTCTAATATCCTTCTCCACGAGTTTCATTTGGCCTCGCCCTTCGAAGGCGAAATAGATGAGAAAAAGATTGCTTCTTTGGAGGTTCCCGACACCTTGATAGAGGAACTTCAAAAAGATCTGGCTCTCCAAGAGGTGAGCGAAAGCGAGAGCGAAAGGGCAGCCGATTTTATCCTCGGCCTTCTTTCCCCTTTGCCGAGCGCGACCGAAAAGATGTTTTTGAATATCGAAAAGGAAAGTGGAGGGAAAGAAGCCCTCTCTTGGCTTTATAAGCTTTCCATCGACAATCATTATTTCCAAAAGACGAAAGTCGATCGGAACCTTTTGTGGGAAGCGAAATTTGAGAAGGGCAGCCCTCTTTTGATCTCGATCAATCTTTCGAAACCCGAGAAAAACAACAAAGACATCGCCAAGCTTCTAAAAGTTCAAAGCGTGGATTACCCGAAATGCCCTCTTTGCGAAGAGAATCTCGGGTATTATGGGGATATGAAACACGCCGCCCGGACCAACATACGTTTTGTTTCCCTTTCTTTGGCGGGGGAGCGCTGGTTCTTGCAATATTCCCCTTATGGCTATTTTCCAAAGCATCTTATCGCTTTCGAGAAAGAACATACGCCGATGGCCATTTGTCGAAAGACCTTTACGCGCTTATTCGATTTTGTCGATCGTTTCCCTTTCTTCTATATCGGTAGCAATAGCGATCTTCCCATCGTCGGCGGTTCGATTCTGAATCACGAGCATTTCCAAGGTGGCGAGCCTATACTCCCTCTTTTGAAAGCGCCGAAGAAAGAAATCGTTTTTAAGACGGCGAAAGGAAGCGAGCTTTCCATCCTTGATTTCTATATCACCGCCCTTTGCCTTGAGGGAAAGGACCGTTCCGATCTTGAGGCGCTTGGCGATAGGATCCTCCAAGCGTGGCGTCCTTATTCCGACCCCAGTTGCGATATCCTTTCGGGGATTGGCGAAGAAAGGCATAACACCATCACCCCCTTTGCCGAGAAGAAAGGCGACACCTATCGCCTTATCATCGGCTTAAGGAATAACCGTACGGATGCGCGTTATCCCGATGGCATCTTCCACGCGCACCAAGAGTACCACCCCATCAAAAAAGAAGGCATTGGCCTTATCGAAGCGGCTGGCCTCTTCATTCTTCCAGCTCGTTTGCTTCGTCAGCAAAAAGAAGTGGATGACGTTGTCTCGAGAGGCTTATCGAAAGAGGAAGCAATATCCCTATATCCGGATATCGAGCCCTTCTTCCCTATGATTGAAATAATGAAGAAGGATAAGATTTCATCGAGAGAATACATCAATAATGTCTGTCGAGGGATCCTGGAAAACGTGGCGGTTTATAAGGACGATGAAAACGGCAATAGAGGCTTGCACCGCTTCTTGAAGGAGGTTTTTTATGAATAAAGCTCGGATATCGAAATGCGACCAACTCTTTTTTGCTTCTTTCCAAGAGAAGCCTCTTACCCATTTTGAAAGCTTTGGAAGGCTCGAGCTCCTTGGGAATCATACCGACCACCAAGGTGGGAAATGCCTTGTTTCTGCTTGTTCGCTTTCCATTCTCGCAAGCGTCTCCAAAAGCCAAAACGTGGAAGTCGCTAGCGAAGGCTACCCGCCTTTTCGTTTTTCGATCGAGGATCTTTCTCTAAAAGAAAAGGAAGTCGGCACATCGCTAAGCCTAACGAAAGGCTGCCTTTCCTATTTGCGAGAAAAAGGCTACAAAATCGGAGGATTCAAAGCTTCTTTGACCAGCGACATCTTCAAGGGGGCTGGCGTTTCGAGCAGCGCCGCCTACGAAATGCTTATATTGGCCATCCAAAACGTTTTCTATAACCAAGGGAAAATCGATAAAAAGACGATGGCCAAAGGTGGGCAATACAGCGAAAACGTCTATTTCGGGAAGCCTTCCGGTCTCCTCGATCAGTGCGGATCGGTTTTTGGAGGCGTTTCCTATGTGGATTTCTTCGATCCCGAGAATCCCCGCGTGGAATCGGTTTCCTTCCCTTTGGAATGGGGCTTAAGCCTTTATCTTGTGAATCCTGGGGGATCGCATGAGGGCCTTAGCGGACTTTACGCAACTATCCCAAACGACATGAAAAACGCCGCGGGAAAAGCCTTAGGGAAGAAGCGCCTGGCCGATTGCGATTACCTTTCCTTCATGGAAAAGGCCTTTTTGCCTTCTCTTTTAACGGAAAGCGAGCGGAATAGGGCGTTTCATTATTTCGGAGAAGTTCGTCGGGTCCAAAGGGCGTTTGAGGCCCTTCAAGAGGGGAATAGGGACCTCTTTTTGGAAATCGTTAGGGAAACGGAACTCTCTCAGGAATCCCTTTTGAAGAATGTGATGGTTTCCGACAATTTCTCGCATTCTCCCTTCGAATGCGTTTCCCGCGCTCAAAGCCTCCTTCAAAAAGGAAGCGCAAGAGCGATGGGGGGAGGCTTTTTCGGAACCGTCCTTTGCTTCGTGCCTAACGAAGAAAAGGAGTCTTTCTTGAAAACGATGCGGAGATATTATGGGGAAGAGTCCATTTCCGAAGTCTTTATACCAAATGAAGGAGCATACGAGGTAAGGCCATGAAAAAAATCGGCGTTGTATCGCTTGGCTGCGCGAAAAATCTCGTCGATAGCGAAGCGCTTCTTGGGATGTTTCCGAAAGAGGGTTACGAAATAACAAACGACCCCAAAGAAGCGGATTTGATTTTGGTCAATACATGCGGCTTCATCGAAAGCGCCAAAGCCGAATCAATCGAGACGATTCTAGAGATGACGCGCTACAAAAAAGCGAAAGTGGTGGTCCTTGGCTGCTTTGTGGAAAGGAATCTCGAAGAACTTCGAAACGCCATTCCGGAAGTGGCTTTATGGGTTCCGCTTCGCGACTACCCATCCTTGCACATGAAGCTTTCCGCTCTTTTAGGAGAAGAACCTCTCTCTCCTTTCGACCTTTCGCGCCGCGTTCTTTCCACTTCTCCCTTCACAAGCTATCTTAAGATCAGCGAAGGCTGCGATAATATGTGCGCCTTTTGCGCCATTCCGAAGATCCGCGGGAGGATGGTTTCGAGACCTTTGAAAGACATTCTCTCGGATGCCAAAGAATTGTTGAAAAAAGGCGTCAAGGAGATTTGCCTCGTTTCGCAAGATCCGATGCATTATGGCCTTGATTTCGAAAACAAAAAACCCAATATGCTGGATCTTTTAAAGGAACTTGATGCCCTTAGTTTCCAATCCATTCGGCTTCTTTACCTCTATCCAGAGGAAATTACTGACGAAGAGCTTCTTTTCATTCGCGATTCGAAGCATATCGAGCCTTATTTCGATATCCCCATCCAAAGCGCTTCCGATGAGGTTCTTAAGAAGATGAATCGCCATGGCGACGTATCAGAAATGAGGGAGCTTTTCAAGAAAATCGACGCCTTGTTCCCCAAAAAGGCGCTTCGCACGACCCTTATTGCCGGCTTTCCTGGCGAAAGCGTTGAAGACCATAAGAAGACCTTGGAATTCTTGAAAGAGGTCCGTTTCGATCACCTTGGCGTCTTTACCTACTCTCGCGAAGAAGGGACGGCTGCTTATTCGCGTCCTTCGCAAGTCCCCGAAAAGGAAAAGCAAAGGAGAAAAGACGAGATTATGCGTTTAGCCAAGAGCACGAGCTATGAGCGCAATAAGGAGCATGTGGGAGAAGTGATGGAAGGGTTTGTGACCCATTTCGATCCCAAAGAAAAGCTTTATCTTCTCCGGAGCTATTGGAATGCGCCTGACGATATCGATGGTCGCATCTTCTTCAGGGGCTTAAAAGAGCATAAAGTAGGGGAGCGCGTCAAAGTCAAAATCGAACGCGCTTTTGTTTACGATCTTATGGGGGAAGAAGTCCTTTAACGGGCATCTTCATCCGAAGTGTCGGAATTCTCACAAAAGCCTTGCGAGAAGGAGGAGAAGTCTCTATAATCGATAACGCTTTCGGAAGAAGGCGATGCCCCGCTAGTTAAACGGCATAACGGGTCCATGGTAAGGACCAATTCGTAGTTCGACTCTGCGGCGGGGCACCAAAAAGCAAAGGGCACGCGTTCGCGTGTTTTTTTGTTTTTCGGTATATCGTTATTTCGATACCGATATCCTTGCTCTCTTTTCCTTTTTTAACTAAAATGGAAGCGCTTTGAAAGGAGAACAATATGGAAAAGATCAAAGTCGTCCAATATGGATGTGGAAAGATGAGCCGCTATATCGTTCGCTACCTTGTCGATAAAGGCGCTGAAATCGTTGGCGCTATCGACAATAATCCGGCGATTGTCGGCAAAGACTTAGGGGAAGTTTGCGGTCTTGGCTATAAGCTGAACGTCAAGATCAGCTCGGACGCTGATGAGGTTCTTGATAGTTGCGATGCGGATATTGCTGTCGTGACTCTCTTTAGCTTGGTGAGCGATTGCTTCCCTCACTTCATGAAATGCTTAAAACGCGGCATTAACGTTATCACTACCTGCGAAGAGATGACCTATGCCAGAACCACTAGCGCCTATCTTGCCAATATTCTCGACAAAACGGCAAAAGACAATGGCTGCACGATTGTCGGAAGCGGCATGGAAGACGTCTTCTGGGTCAATATGGTGGCCTTGGTCGCTGGCGGATGCCATAGCATCAAGAAAATCGAAGGGGCCGTCTCTTATAACGTTGAGGAATATGGACTCGCTTTGGCGAAAGCCCATGGTGTCGGCTTAAGTGCCGAGGAATTCGAAAAGACCTTGGCCCATCCCGCCGAAATCGTTCCTTGCTACGTTTGGAATAGCAATGAAGCGTTGGCCGAGCGCCTTGGACTTTCGATTATGTCTATCGAGCAACATGCCGAACCTTATTTCGGGGACAAAGACATCGAATCGAAGACCATGGGCCGTGTCCTTAAGAAAGGGGAATGCATCGGCATGGCGGCTGTTGTTACGACCAAAACCCACCAAGGAATCGATCTTGTGACCAAGTGCATTGGCAAAGTCTATGGCAAAGACGATGGCGATATGTGCGATTGGAAGATCACGGGCGAGCCCAATACCGAGTTCCACGTCGTTAAACCGGCCACGGTGGAACATACCTGCGCCACAATCGTTAACCGCATCCCGACCGTTCTTAACGCTCCTTTTGGTTTAGTGACTCTTGACCAACTCGAGACGTTGAATTATCTTCCTTACCCAATGAGAATGCCGGAATAAGGCTTCCCTTATCTCTATCGAGGTCGCGACCGCGGCCTCTTTTCTTTATCTCTTTCTCTGCTTTGAAAAGTAAAAAACGTCGTTAAAAGGATATTTTCTTCGATTTTTCCATCTTGTTTCCTTAGAATAAGTATGTTTTGAAAGGAGTTTTCAAATGAGCAAAATTGCGATTTCCGTTGAGACGGCGGCCGATTTTACGCCGGAATTGCTTCAAAAATTCGATATTCATACCATTCCCTTTACCATTGTGATGGATGGAAAGGAAGGCAAGGATGGCGAGATTAAGAGCCAAGATCTCTTTGATTTCGTTTCTCGCACCGGACATCTTCCCCATACCTCGGCCATCAATGTCGGCGAATTCGAAACCTATTTCAAAAGGCTTCTTCAAGATTACGACGAGGTTATCCATATTTCGCTTTCGAGTGGCATCAGTTGCGCTTGCCAAAACGCTTTCGCGGCGGAGAAGGAATTCGAAGGGAAGATATTTGTCATCGACAGCATGGTCCTTTCGACGGGCATCGCCCTTTTGGCCATCTATGCCTCGGAGCTCAAAGAGAATGGCTATAGCGCGCCTGAAATCGTCGAAAAGGTGAAAGAAAGAATTCCTAACGATCAGACTTCTTTCGGCCTTGAAAACGTAGAATACCTTTATAAAGGCGGACGGTGCAGCGCTTTGGCGCGCTTAGGCGTCAATCTCTTGAAGATAAAACCTCAAATCATCATGGATCCGAAAACGGGCAAAATGCATAGCGCCAAAAAGTTCCGCGGGAACACCGAGAAATGGGTCTTGGACTATGTCAATGCCACTTTGGAGGAATTCCATAACCCCGATTTGGAGAACGTTTTCATCACTTTCTCCTCGATGGAGGACCCAATCGTCGAAAAAGTGAAAGAGAAGCTTAAGGAAAGGGGATTTAAGAACATCTACCCAACCCATGCCGGCGCGACCATTAGTACGCATTGCGGTCCTCATTGCCTGGGCGTCCTTTATTTGAACGATGGAGCGCATCCTGTCTCCAAGAAAGCTTAAGGGCTTCTTTCGATAGGAAAACCTTCTTTGATGCGTCGAAATGCCTTGCAAAGGGCTTCCGCTCTTTATATCATTAATGGGCGATGATCCTTGAAGAGGCATCGCGAAATACTCGTAAAGGCTGAGTGGCACCTTATGGGCCACTCTTTCTATTATTAGGAGGTGCCATGGACGAAGTTCGGAAAGTGAAGGACGCTCTCTTAGAACCCTTAGAGAAAGCGGGTTACACCCTTTATAGCGTGAAACTCAAGAAAACGAAAAATGGGCTCGTTTTGGAAATCGTCGTCGACCGCGATGATCCGATTTCCCTCGATGACATCGTGAAGGTTAGCGATTTAGTGAACCCCATTCTCGACGAAAAAGACCCTATCGACGGTCCTTATACCCTCGACGTATCGAGTTTAGGAAGCGAGAAGCCCATCGGCTTGGATAAGCTTGAGAAATATGCCAAGCGCTATGTTCATTTGCATCTCTCTGCCCCCTTCAAAGGACAAAACGACCTCGAAGGCACTTTGCTCGAGGTAAAAGAAGATACGATTACCCTTGAAGTGAAGGAGAAAAGCCGAAAGAAGGCTATACTTATCGATCGTAGCACCATCGATACCGCACGATTAGCGATTCAATTCTAAAAAAGGAAAGAGGAAGAAAAAATGGATCCGATTCTATTCAAAAGCGCGATTGATCAAATCGCCGAAAGCAAAAGCATCAGCCACGAAGCGGTGGTGCTGGCTTTAAAAGAAGCCATCGAACGCGCCTACATCAAACATTTAGGAGGCGGGGATGACGCTGTTGTGGAAGCCAATATCGATGAAGAGAATGGCTTTATAACCCTTTGCCAAAAGAAAAAGGTCGTGGAAGAAGTCGAAGACGATTATCTTGAGATTTCCCCAGAAGACGCCAAAGAGGATGTCAAGGACACTTTAGAGCACTTGGAAGAAAGCCTTGATGAGGCCAAAAAAGAACAAAAGCCGGAGATCAAAAATCTCATCGCTCTTGTCAAAGCCGAAGAAAAGAACATCAAAATCGGCGGCACTTATGCTCTTTATTGCCCCATTAGCGATCTCACGAAATTGACAGCCATGAGCGTGAAGAGCTTGCTTCGCTCTCGCATCGCCGAAGCCGAACGCGTCGCTTTGTATGACATTTACAAAGATCATATCGGTGAGATGGTCACGGGCGTCGTTGAAAAGGCTGATGACCGCAGCGTTTTCATCAACATTGGTCGCACCAGCGTCGAACTCACTCGCCATGAGATGATCGGCGATGAGAGCTTCCGGACTGGTGATACCGTGAAGGTTTATCTCCAAGAAGTCAAACAAGTTGGCGAACACGCGCCTAAGGCTCCCAAAGGACCCCAAATCATGGTCACTCGCGCCAGCGAAGGCTTTTTGAAACGCCTTTTCGAAGAAGAAATCCACGAAGTCTATGATGGTACTGTAATCATCAAAGGAATCGCCCGTGAGGCGGGCGTTCGTAGCAAAGTCGCCGTCACAAGCACCAACGACGATGTTGATCCGACGGGCGCTTGCATCGGGCCTGGCGGCTCTCGCATTCAAAGGGTCGTCTCGCAACTTGGAAACGGCAGCAAAGAAAAAGAGAAAATCGATATCATCGCTTGGAGCAATAACCCCGCTCTCTTCATTGCTGAGTCTCTTCGCCCTGCTCATGTCATCGGCGTTAAAATCGACGACCTTCATGCCGAGCCCTATCCTACTGCCACGGCGGTTGTCAAGGACGATGATTTCTCTTTGGCCATTGGCAAAAAAGGTGCCAATGCTCGCTTAGCTAACAAACTTACGGGCTTTAGCATTGACATTCTTGAAGAAAGCGAAGCCAAGGAAGAAGGCATCCAATATACGAGCTACGAAGAGCTTCAAAAGAGCGTTGAAGAAGAAAAGAAGGCAAAAGAACGGCAAGCTTACGCCCAGAAGTCTCTAAGCGAGGCTTTGAAGCGCAAAGAAAACGCCGAGAATGCCAGACCTGTCGCTGCTCCAATGCCAGAGATGAGCGCGGAAGAAGAGGAAGAATTCGCTTTGGAAGCGGAGGATCTTGAAAACAAGGAAGCTCCGACGCCTTCACCGGAAATCAAAGAAGAAGAAAAGAAGGCCGAGCCCGTTTCCGAGCCGGTCCAAGAAGCCGCACCTCTTAAAGAAGAAGAACCCAAGCCACTTGAAAAACCGGTGGAGGTCAAGACAACGACGACCTTGGACGCTCTCGAAAGGGATCTCGAAGAGAGCGCAAAGAAAAAAGACGCTCCTGCTAAAGGCAAATGGGTCAAGAGCAAGCGTCCTCACCAAATAAGCGAAAAGGAAGTCGCCCGCATCACGCCGGCAGAGATGCCGAAAGAAGCGATGCCGATCTATTCCCAAGAAGAGCTCGACGAAATCGCCAAGGAAGAAGAAGAGAATGCTCAAAACGAGTATGACGATATCGATCTTGACGAGTACGACAACGATAAATACTACGACGACAATTAAGGCCTATTTCGATGGAAAGCGAAAAAAATCTTCTGGGTTTTATCGGGCTCCTATTTCGCGCCAATAAAATTCAGATCGGAGCGAATCTTTGGCACCATATGGATCAAGTTTCGCTCTTCTTGAAGGCCGTCGATGCGAAAAGTGGCGAAGCGCTTCGCTACGAAAAGAAGATCAAGTCTCGCCATTTGCCCCTTTTGGAGGTGCCATTGACGATGGCGGAACTCGGTTCTGCACTCGGCCGAAGCGAAGTGACCTTCATTGGGGTCTTAGACAAAAAGGCCGCGATGGCGGTTTTGTCGAAAGCGCGTTAATGAAAAGGAGAGTTCTATGAAAAAACAACGTTATTTCTCGAAAAAGAATGCCGCTCAGCAACAAGAGCGGAATCGCAAAGCCAATTTCGAGGCTCGCCCACAAGGGAAGAAAAAAGAGGAATTCGCGAAAGTCAACGGTGGCGTTTTCGTCTATTCCAAGCCTTTAAGCGTTCTAGAGCTCTCAAAAGCCATTAATGTTCCTGTCAATTCCATTATCAAGTTCCTTTTTATGCAAGGGAAGATGGTGACGATTAACCAGATGCTCGATGACGAGGCGATCGGGACTATTTGCCTTGAATTCAACTACGATTTCAAAAAAGAGAAAGTGGTGGATGCCGAGCATTTCGAAGAGCTCGAAATCGAAGACGATGCCAAGGATCTGAAAGAAAGAGCTCCGATAGTGACGGTTATGGGCCACGTCGACCATGGCAAAACCTCCATTATCGACGCCATTCGAAAGACGCATGTCGCCGCTTCGGAGGCCGGTGGCATTTCACAAGCCATTGGCGCTTATCAAAAAGAATACCATGGCAAAAAGATAACGATTATCGACACGCCAGGGCATGAAGCCTTTACGGCCATGCGCGCTCGAGGCGCGGATGTGACGGATATCGTGGTGCTCGTTGTGGCCGCCGACGATGGCGTCATGCCTCAAACCATCGAAGCTATCAATCACGCTAAAGCGGCGAATTGCAAAATCATCGTCGCCATCAATAAGATGGATAAACCGGGAGCGAATCCTCGACGCGTCAAGGAAGAGCTTATGGCTCATGATGTCATTGCAGAGGATTATGGCGGCGATGTTTTGATGGTTCCTTTGAGCGCCAAAACAGGGCAAGGCCTTGACGATTTGTTAGATGCTATCGAAACGACGGCCGATATGATGGAATTAAAGGCCAACCCCAACCGTTATGCGATCGGAACTGTTTTGGAGGCTAATTTGGATAAAGGCGAAGGTCCTAAAGCCACCCTTCTTGTTCAAAATGGGACTCTTAACCATAGCGATTACGTCGTGGTCGGGAATATTTATGGGAAAATCCGTAAAATGACCGATGAAAACGGCAAAACCCTCAATAGCGCCGGCCCTAGTACGCCCGTGAGCGTAACGGGTTTATCAAGCGTTCCGAGCGCCGGGGATCGCTTTATGGCCTTCCCAACCGAGAAAGAAGCCAAGGAAATCGCTCTGAAGCGGGCCTTAGAAACGCAAGCGAAAGAACGTTCAAGAAGCGCCGCTTTGTCTCTTGAGGACCTCAACAATCTTGTTAACGCCGGCAAAATAAAAGACATCAACGTCCTCATTAAGGCCGATACCGATGGTTCTGCCAAAGCCCTCCAAAGTTCTCTTGAAAAGCTCTCGAACGACCAAGTGAAAGTCAAAGTCCTTAGCGCGAGCGCTGGGGCTATTAACGACAGCGATCTTCTTCTAGCGGAAGCCTCGAATGCTATCATTTATGCCTATAACATCCGTCCGACCGCTCAAATTCAAGCGAAAGCGGATGAGAAGAAGATCCAAATCCGCCCTCATCGCATTATCTACGAGATAATCGAAGAGATGGAAAAAGCCATGAAAGGACTTTACATCAAAGAGAAAGTCGAGGAAGTGACAGGCCAAGCCGAAGTGCGACACATCTATAAGATTTCGCACGTTGGCACCGTAGCTGGCTCCTATGTGACAAGCGGAAACTTGGAAGCGAACGAAAAAGTTCGCGTACTTCGCGATGGCGTTATCATTTACGAAGGCGAATTGGCTGGTTTGAAACGTTTCAAAGACGATGTCAAAGAGGTCCGCGAAGGCTATGAATGCGGTCTTTCCATCAAAAATTTTAACGATATCAAGGAAGGCGACATCATCGAGGGCTATCGCTTAACGGAGAAAAAGTAATGGCCAATAGAAATGGACGCGTCAAAGCGCTTATCGCTCGGAATATCATGGATATTTTGACTTTCGAGCTTAAAAATAGAGTGCTTGGCTTGCCTAGCGTCAACGAAGTCGATGTCAATAGCGACAATTCCCTCGCCAAAATCTATGTCTCTTTCTTGGGCTCGAAGAATCCGAAGAAGAATCTGGAAGAGCTTAATCGTTGCAAGGGCTATATTCGCTCTTCCTTAGCCAAAAAGATGGATGTTTACAAAGTTCCAGAGCTTCTTTTCATTTATGATTCGAGATTTGATGAAGCGGAGCATCTTGATGCGATTTTAAAAAAAGAAGAGGAAGAGATCGAAAACGCCAAAAAAGGAATGAAGTGAATAGTCCAAAAGCCATTTTGCTTCTAGTCAAAAACCAAAAAAGAGGGGCGTTACGGCCCCTTTTCATTTTACTTGAAATGAAGGAAGTTCTTGTAGTAACGCCTTTTGGAATCGAAAGAAGGGAGCATCGAAAAAGAAAGGGCTAGGGCTTTGTTGCCTTCTATTTCCACTTTCAAGGGATTAACGAGTTTAACCTCGCGACGAAGGAGTTCCCCTAGGGCGATTTTTGTTTCTTCTTTTCCTCCTTTTATTCCGAAAAGAACGATATGGTGTTTATTTTTTCTTTCTAGCGAGAACTCCCCAATCAATTTATGATGCTTTAGAATGAGGTAATTCTCTTCGTTCTTCCGCGGCTTTTTCGCCGCTCTTTTGGAGAGTCTCATATCGGAGGCGTTTAAGATAGGGCGGATGGCAATCGAAGGGTCTTCCATCGCTTCGAATTCAAAACGATTCCAATAAAGGCAAAAAGGCTTGTAGTTGGTTAAAGATAGGCGGAAGTTTTCTTCGCTTTCGGGATATTTTTTAGCGATTTCGAAGAGAAGCTTTTTCGTCTCTTCCCGGTCCGTTTTCCTATTGGCGGGGCAACAAGTATCGGTGACAGGCATACCTTCTTCTTTCGAAAGGGCGAGTATGTCTTTTTCTCGGCAATAGATCAAGGGGCGAATAAAGGTGATATTTGCTCGTTCGAGTTTCATTTTCGGCTCGAAGGTAGCGACTCTTCCTCCATGGATCATATTCATGAAGAGCGTTTCGACGGCGTCGTCGCTATGGTGGGCGAAGGCGACTTTGTTGCATCCGATCTCCTTGGCATAGCGATTAATGCCTGCTTTTTTCATGCGGGAGCAAATGGAACAAGGAAGATGTTTCCCTTCCTTGGCGTTGGCCTTTAAAACTTCATAGACGAACGTGCTTTCCTCCACATGGAGTTCCATTCCTAAAGAATTGCAATAACGCCTTAAAGGTTCGAGTTTGTCTCGATTCCATTCAAAGCCGAGATCGAGGAAGACGGGAAAGACTTTAAAATTCTTTTTCGAAAATTTCGGATAGATGGAAAGGAGCCTTAACAAGGTGAGGGAATCCTTTCCTCCGCTTAAGCCGACGGCGATTCTATCGCCATCGTCAATAAGAGAGAAGTCGTTATCCGCTTTGCGGAGGCTTGAAAGCAGCGTTCTTAAATAATCCATATCCAGGATTATACATATATCTTGATTTCATGGCTATCGAGCGTACCTTTAAGCTTTTTCGAAAAATAACTATAATGATGATATGAATGAAAACGGGCTCGTTCTTATTGACAAAGAGGAAGGCATGACTTCTCGCTTTATCGATAACCAGATCGGTAAGCTTTTTCTCACTCGTAAAGTTGGTCATCTCGGCACTCTCGATCCTTTTGCCACCGGTCTTTTGATTGTCGGAGTTCGTAAAGGGACGAAATTCTTTCCTTATTTGCCAGAAGGAAAAAAGAGATATCAAGCGACCTTGGTTTTAGGGGCAAAGACCTTAACCGGGGACAAAGAGGGAGAGCTTCTTTTTAAGAAAGAGGTTCCGGATTTAGAAAAGAGTACGATTTTAAGGGTTTTCGAAGGTTTTTTAGGAAAGAGCCTTCAAAAGCCGCCTCTTTATAGCGCCATTAAAGTGAATGGGAAGCCTCTTTATAAGTACGCAAGAGAGAATAAAACGGTCGAACGCAAGGAAAGAGAAATCGAAATATATTCGTTGAAACTCCTTTCTTTGGAAGGGAACAAAATCTCTTTCGAAGCGCTTGTCAAAAAAGGAACCTATATCCGGGTGCTCGGAGAAGACATCGCTCAAAAGCTTGGCACTTATGGCTATCTCGAATCTCTTCGTCGATTGGAAGATGCGGGGGTATCGCTTTCGAAGGCCAAACGTTTATCGGAAATAACCAAGGAAGACATTCTTGATCCGACGCCCTTTTTGAAATTGAAGACCTATTCCCTAAGCTTAGAGGAATGGAAAGACGTCTTTAATGGGAGGAAGATCCGTCTTTCCTCGAATGAGGAAAGGCTTTTGCTCCTTTTCGAGGGGAAAGCTGTTTTTATCTATAAAAATATCGGAGATAGCCTATTCGAAGCGGAAAGAGGGCTCTTTTGATGGGTATTTTTGTTTTTTCTTATCGCGATTCTTCTCTTCCTAAGGTTTCTGGTCCTTTGCTTTTGGGAAATTTTGATGGGCTTCATTTGGGGCATCAAATGCTTATCGAAAAAGCGAAAGAAATGGGTGATCCATCCGTTCTTTTGTTAGATCCTCCTTTTCAAAGGGAAAAGAAGGAGAAAGTCTTAACGACCCTCTTTGATAAAATCCGCCTTTTTGGGCGTTATGGCGTAAATAACGTTTTCGTCCTCAAGACCGATCCTTCCTTTTTTAGGCTTTCCAAAGAGGATTTCATGACCCTTGTCTTAAAAAAACTCCAACCCTCTTCCCTTGTTGTTGGCGAGGACTATTCGTTTGGCGCTTTAAGGAGCGGGAAGGCGTCGGATTTAAAAAAAGAGTTTCAAACCTTCGCTTATCCTCTTTTGAAAGAAGATGGCGTGAAAGTCGGCTCGAGTCTTATCAAAACCCTCCTTTTGCAAGGCGAGGTTTCGAAAGCGGCTTCCTTTTTGGGTCGGCCTTATGAAATATGTGGGAAAGTGGAGAAAGGCTTTCAAAATGGGAGAAAAATCAAATTTCCCACGGCCAATCTCGATCCGTTTGAATATGTTTTGCCAACAAGGGGCGTTTATTGCGGTTCTTCATTCCTTCGTGGAGAATGCTACAAATCCCTTATAAATGTGGGCGAGGCGCCAACGGTGGGCAAACTTTCCCACAATATCGTCGAAGTCTATTTGGATGGCTTCGAAGGAGATTGTTATGAGGAGACTCTTTACGTCGATTTCGCTTTTTATTTGCGTCAAGAGAAGAAATTCTCGAGCCTAGAGGATTTGAAGGAAGAACTGCAAAGAAATTTAGAAGAAATGAGGAAACGTCTATGAAAGCATTTGTTTTCGCCATGAAAAAAGAAGCCAAACTTATTTTCGAGGAAACGACTCTTTTGGAAAGAGAGAGACATGGGGTTGCCCTTTTTGAAAAGCGACGTTTTCAAGATAAAATTTTTGTTTTATGCGTTTCCGGGATTGGGAAATCGCTTAGCGCCTTCTCTTTAAGCGCTCTCCCTCTCCTTTATCCGGAAGTCGATGCCGTTTTCAATCTTGGCGTAAGTGGTTCCTTAAACGACCTTCTTCTTCCGCCATTCACCTATTTCGCCCCTTCTTCCTTTGTGAATTACGATATCGACACGACTGCTTTCGGGGATGAAAGGGGATTATTTTTCAATCCAAACCGCGTCTATTTCGATAGCGATATCGCCCTCCATAATCTCCTGGTCTTAAAACTTCGCGGGGAAAATATCGTGAGCGAAGGCGTTGAAGTGTCCGGCGATAGCTTTATCGCCGATGAGGCCAAAAAGGATTTTCTTAGAAAAGAATGGAAGGCCCTTGCCTGCGATATGGAATCCGCTTCCTTAGCCAGCGTCGCCTTTGGCCTAAATTTGCCATTTTGCGCTTTGCGCTTAGTGAGCGATTCTTCGAATAGTGCCGAAGAATACGAAAAGAATCTCGATCAATGCGCTCGGATGTTGAGAGATTCGGTTTTGAAATTAATCTAAAAAGACCTCCTTCTTAAGAAAGAGGCCTTCCAAACGCTTCTATTTGCCTTGGAGCGCTTCCTTGGCGGCTTTTTGATGGGCGTCGAATTTCTTCCGCTCGGCAGTATTGAGAATGCGTTTTCGCATGCGGATTGCGCTTGGTGTGATTTCCACAAGCTCATCCGGGTTGATGTAATCCAAGCATGCTTCAAGGGACATCTTGCGCGGGGCTTTGAGAACGATCATAAGCTCGCGGGTGCTCGAGCGAACGTTCGTCATTGGCTTAGCTTGGGTGCAATTGACGGCCAAATCGACGGGATAACGGTGTTCGCCAACGATCATGCCTTCGTAGCATATATCGCCTGGCGTGATGAACATCGTGCCGTGCTCTTCCACCTTTTGAAGGGCATAGGAAGTGGCTTCGCCTTTATCGGTAGACACCAACACGCCGATATTTCTCTCACCCAAATCGTGGGCATAGATGGGACGGTACTCTTTGAAGGTGTGGTTGATGATGCCATAGCCTTTGGTCATAGTAAGGAAGTTGCTCACGAAGCCGATGAGGCCGCGGGAAGGAATGACGTAATTCAAGCGGGTCACAGAACCATTGTCGTTCATATCGCCCAGTTTGGCGCCTCTATTTCCTAAAGAGGTCATCATATCGCCGACGAATTCGTTTGGAACGTCGATTTGCAGATCTTCGTAAGGCTCGCATTTGACGCCATCGATCACTTTCTGGATGACTTGGGGTTTGGCGACTTCCAGTTCGAAGCCTTCGCGACGCATATTCTCGATTAAGACGCCTAAATGAAGTTCGCCTCTTCCCGAAACAATCCAACTTTCTTTGTTTGGGACTCTCTCAAAGCGCAAAGAAACATCTCTTTGCGTTTCTTGGTAGAGGCGTTCTTCGATGACGCGAGCCGTTACTTTCTTGCCATCTTGGCCCCGCATTGGGGAACTATTGGTGCCAAATTCCATTTGGAGCGTCGGCTCATCGACGCGGAGGGGAGGGAGGGCCTCTAAAGTCGAAGGAGCGCAAAGGGTATCGCTCACGCCTATATCCGGAAGGCCCGCTATGCCGCAAATATCGGGAGCGACGACTTCGTTGACCTCGTTGCGGTTCATGCCGAAGAAGGTATAGAGCTTCATCACTTTGAAATTGGTGGTGGAGCCATCTTTTCGAATATCGGTTAAGGTATCGCCGACCTTAACCGATCCTCTTCTTACCGTTCCAATGCCGATTCTTCCGACAAAATCGTTGTAGTCTAGAAGCGCGCTTTGCATCTGGAATGGCAAAGAAGGATCGCATTTCGGCGCAGGTATATTGGCCAAAATCATGTCAAAAAGAGGGTCCATGCCAGGCTTTTGGGTTTTGGGATCCGGATCCAGGGAGGAGGTTCCATTTAAAGCGCTCACATAGCAAACTGGGAAATCCAAGAGGTCTTCTGGGGCTCCAAGCTCGATGAAGAGGTCTAAGACTTCATCGACTGCTTTTTGGGGATTGGCATTGGGTCGATCGACTTTATTGATGACCACGATGGGTTTAATATGGTTTTCGAGAGCGTTTTTCAAAACAAAACGGGTTTGAGGCATTGTGCCTTCGTAGGCATCGACCAAAAGAAGACATCCGTCGACCATATGCATGATGCGTTCGACTTCCCCTCCGAAATCGGCATGCCCAGGAGTGTCCACGATGTTGATTTTGGTATCTTTATAACGAACAGCGGTGGTCTTCGCCAAAATCGTGATACCCCGTTCATGTTCGATGGGATTGCTATCGAGCATACGGTCTGTCACCACTTCGTTGTCGCGGAAGGTGTGAGAGCTTGTGAGCAAAGCGTTCACCAAGGTCGTTTTGCCATGGTCGACGTGTGCAATGATAGCGATATTCCGAATGTCCATAAAAAACCTCCGAGTCTTCGACGTTCGAAATTTTAGACTCGGGCGCACGCATAAACAATAAATTCATGATGAAAGCGTTCTCTTTTTTTTGCACAAAAGGGCGAAAAGCTCCCTTTCTTCTTGCATTCCTTGAAGAAACTTGTATAGTCACTTTTGCGGCATGTCATTGTCTCGCCGACATTTCTCCAAGACGAGGCTTTGTCATTGCTAAGAACAAACAAGGAGAAAAAGAAATGCTCAACAAAGAAGAAAAGAACGTCATCATCCAAAAGTATGGCAAAAACGCGAAAGACACCGGCAATACCGAGGTTCAAGTCGCTATCCTCACCAAGAGAATCAGCGATTTGACCGCCCATCTTAAGGCCAATCATGGCGATGCGGTTGCCAAAAGAAGCCTCATGGAGCTTGTTGGAAAGCGCCACGCTCTTCTTTCCTATCTTCAAAAGAACAATCGCCCTGCCTATGAGAAGCTTATCGCTTCCCTTAGCCTCCGCAAATAATTGGCGATACGAATTGGTTGCTCCCCTTTGGGGGAGCTTTTTCTTTATCTAAACATCTTTCGCGTTTCGTGATAGAATTAGTTAGTTATAAAAAAAGGAAACAAAGAATGAGTAAACAGACATTCGAAATGGACTTTGAAGGAAGAAACCTCAAAGTCGAACTTGGCGAGATTGCCAAGCAAGCTGATGGCGCCGTTTTGGTGCGCTTTGGCGAGACGGTCGTCTTAAACACCGCCTGTTGCGCCGATGAGCCAAAAGGCGGCGACTTCTTCCCACTTACCGTTAACTACATCGAAAAACAATATGCGGCTGGGAAGATCCCCCAAAGCTTTTTGCGCCGTGAAGGTCGTCCCGATGATCATCAAACTTTAGCGGCCCGTCTCATCGATCGTCCTATCCGCCCTCTTTTTGCGGAAGGCTTCCGCAACGAAGTGCAAATCGTTAGTACGGTCATGAGCTGCGATAAAGACAACAGCCCGGAAATGGCTGCTATGTTCGGCGCTTCCTTGGCCCTTTGCGTAAGCGACATACCTTTCGATGGGCCAGTGGCAGGAGTTGTTGTTGGAAGAGTGGATGGTAAGTTCGTTATCGACCCAACCGAAGAGCAAAAGGCCAAAAGCGACATCAATTTGACCGTTGCCGGCACCAAAGAGGCCATCATGATGGTTGAAGCCGGGGCGGCTGAGGTTCCTGAAGAGGAGATGCTTGATGCCATTATGTTTGGTCACCAAGCCATCAAGAAACTTTGCGCTTTCGAAGAGGAAATCATTCAAGCGGCAGGGAAAAAGAAACGCGAAATCAAGCTTTTTACCGCTGATCCCGCCATCAAGAGGCATATCCAAGAAGAAATCGGCGCCGATTTAGAAAAAGCCGTTCGTATTTTCGATAAACTCGAAAGACAAGACGCCGTCGATGCTTTGAAGAAGAAAGTCCTCGAAGAATATGACAGCATTAAAGACGAAGACGAAAAAGCCCATGCTGAGAAAATGCTCATGATCGAGGATATCCTCGAAGGCATGGTGGCGCATGTTGTCCGCACTCTCATCATCGAAGAAAAGATTCGTCCCGATGGAAGAAAAGTGGATGAGATTCGTCCTCTTGACGCCCAGATTGATCTTCTACCTCGGACGCATGGCTCTGCTATGTTCACCCGTGGCCAAACGCAAGTCATCTCAACGACTACTTTAGGTCCTCTTAGCGATGCCCAAGTGATCGACGGAATCACCAACGAAGGCGAAAAACGTTTCATGCACCAATACAATTTTCCGCCTTATTCGGTTGGCGAAATCGGTCGAATGGGAATGCCAGGCCGTCGGGAAATCGGCCATGGCGCTTTAGGCGAAAGAGCCCTTTCTTACGTCATTCCGAGCGAAGTTGAATTCCCTTACACGATCCGTTGCGTTGCCGATGTCGTGGAAAGCAATGGTTCAAGCTCGCAAGCTTCCATCTGCGCCAGTTGCCTTTCTTTGATGGCTGCTGGCGTCCCTATAAAGAACGTCGTTAGCGGTATTGCTATGGGCTTAATCACGAACGATCCAACTCGTAGCCCCGATAAAGAAACGAACCACTATACCATCCTCACTGACATCCAAGGTCTTGAAGATCACTTCGGCGATATGGATTTCAAGTGCGCTGGCACCAAGCTTGGCATCACCGCCCTTCAAATGGATATCAAAATCCATGGCGTGACGCGCGAAGTTTTAAGCGAAGCGCTCGAGCAAGCCAAAAAGGCCCGGGCAGAAATTCGTGAAGTGATGCAAAAATGCATCGCTGAACCACGCAAAGAAGTCAGCAAATATGCGCCTAAGATGGTTACTTTCTCTATCAATCCCGATAAAATCCGCGAGGTTATTGGGACGGGTGGAAAAGTGATTAACGACATCATCGCTACCTGCGGCAATGTCAAGATCGATGTGGAAGACGATGGACGTATCACCATCTATCACACCGATAAGGAGATGATCGAGAAAGCCAAAGAGAGAATCGATAACATCGTCCGGGAAGCCAAAGTCGGTGAAATTTTCGAAGGAAAAGTAACCAGAGTTGAGAATTACGGCGCTTTCGTGAATCTCTTTGGGGATACCGATGGCCTTTGCCATGTTTCGCGATTGGGCTGGAAATACATCGATGACGCTTCCAACGTCGTCAAGGTCGGTGACACCTTGAAAGTTGTCGTTATCGGCTTAGAGGAAGGCAAAATTAAACTTTCCCACCGCGAATTTGAAGAAAAGCCGGAAGGCTATGTCGAAGAAGCTCCTCGCGCGCCAAAAAGCTCCTCTTTCCACGCTCAAAACCGCCATGGCGGCCCACGCCGCGATGGTGGACGTGGTTCGCGTCACTAGAATTGCATTTCGTTTTAGGCCTAGGGTTGTCCTAGGCCTTTTTGTTTTCGGGAAACCAACTTTCTAAGAAGTTTTGCTATACTATGGGTGATATGTATGATGTGATTGTCATTGGGGCGGGCGTTGTTGGTTCTTTCATTGCTCGAAATTTGTCCCGATATCGTTTAAAGACCTTGGTCATCGAAAAGGATCTGGATGGCGCTGATGAGGCGACAATGGCGAATAGCGCTATCGTTCATAGCGGTTACGATCCTCTTCCTGGCACCTTCAAAGCAAAAATGAATGTGCTTGGAAATATGATGATGGGCGAAGTATGTAAGGAACTTGATGTCCCTTTTGAAAAATGCGGGACCTTGACTCTTTCTTTTTCGGAAGAAGAGAACAAAAAACTCAATGAACTCCTCCTTAGATCAAAGGAGAATGGGGTTAAAGCCACCATTTTGAATCAAAAGGAACTTCGGGAGAAAGAAGCAAACGTCTCACCAAAAGCGATAGCGGCCCTTTATTGCGAGGAAGGTGGCATCGTGAACCCTTTCTTGCTGAGCTTGCATGCTCTTGAAAACGCCATTGATAACGGCGTCTTCCTCCATTTAGACGAGAAAGTGCTCGCCTTAAGAAAAATGCCTAACGGCTACGTTGTCACTTCTAGCAAAGGGGAGTATGAAACGAGGCTCGTTATCAATGCGGCCGGCACCCACAGTGACGAAATCGCCAAAATGGCTGGCCCGATATCTTGGAAAATAGAGCCACGGAAAGGCGAATACTATGTCCTTAACCATTACGCTAAAGGATTGGTGAATTCCGTCTTATTCACCTTGCCTACGGAAAAAGGAAAGGGCGTGTTGCTTGCCAAAACGACAAGCGGAAATTACCTTGTTGGACCTAGTAGCGAACCGGGTAACGATCGCGATGATTTGAGCACAGATGCACCGACCTTAAAGAAAGTCAAAGAAATGGCTCTCCGCATGGTTCCCTCTATTCCTTTTTACGAATCGATACGCGTTTATAGCGGCATGCGAGCGACGCCAAGCACCCATGATTTTATCTTAGGCCCTCAAAACGGCGACCCTTCATTCCTTAATGCCGCCGGTATCGAGTCTCCCGGTCTTGCAAGCTCTCCAGCCCTGGGGGAATATATCGTGGAAAGATACGTTGTCCCTTACTTAAAACCTGCTCATAACGCGAACTATTCGCCCTTTGTGAAACCTTATATTTCCCCAAAGAAGCTTTCGAAAGAGGAAAGGGACGCCCTTATAAAGGACAATCCGGATTATGGGAAGATCCTTTGCGATTGCGAAGAGGTTTCGTTAGGGGAAATGAGGGAGGTTCTCTCACGATCTTTGCCTTGTTTGACTCTCAAGGCGATGAAAAAGAGAACGAGGGCCGGCTTTGGAAAATGCCAAGGCGGCTTTTGCCAAGCGAAAGTCCTCTCTCTATTGGCTTCTTACCAAAAGGTCTCTTTGGATAAAATAAACTATGGGAAACCCCATTCGCCAATTCTTCTTGGAAAGGCGAAGAAAGGAATTTCCGAATGAGAAAGGTCGATTTGGTAATAGTCGGCGGCGGATGCGCTGGCTTATCTGGCGCAATTAGCGCCTTCGATGAAGGCATTAAGGACATCCTGATTCTTGAGAGGAATAGCGAGCTAGGCGGCATTTTGAATCAATGCATCCATAATGGATTCGGCTTAGGCGAATTCAAAGAAGAGCTCACGGGTCCGGAATTCGCCTATCGCTTCGTCAAGGACGTTGAAAAACGCCATATTCCTTGTCTATGCAATACTTATGTATCCGAGATAACGAAGGATAAAATCGTTCGATATTCGAATGAAGAGGGCTATTTTGAACTCCAAGCCAAGGCAATACTTTTCGCGGCCGGTTGTTTTGAAAGGAGCGCTGGTTCCATAGCCTTGCCAGGCGATCGCCCAAGTGGCGTTATTTCCGCTGGCGTCGCCCAACTTCTTTTGAATCGCTATGGCTATATGCCTGGCAAAAAGGTATTCATACTTGGAAGTGGGGATATCGGACTTATTATGGCTCGTCGCTTGACTTTAGAAGGGGCAGAAGTTCTTGGCGTAGCCGAGCTTTGCGCTTGGAGCAATGGTCTTAACCGCAATATCGTCCAATGTCTTGAAGATTTTGATATCCCTCTTTATTTATCGACGACAGTGACACGGGTTTTCGGCAAAGACCGCTTGGAAGCAATAGAACTTTCTTCGGTGGACGCTTCCTTGAATCCTATACCAGGCAGCCAAAAGAGAATCGAATGCGATACTTTGGTTCTTAGCGTCGGTCTTATTCCTAACAACAGCCTTCTCGAGAAGGCTGGGGCCTTAAGGGGATCCTCACGCGGCGCCTTGGTCAATGACCTTTACGAAACGACGATCCCTGGCATATTTAGCGCTGGCAACGTCCTTCATGTTCACGATCTAGCCGATAATGTCGTTTCGGAGGCAAGAAGTGCGGGAAAAGAGGCATCAAGATATATTCGCGGGTTACTCGAAAAAGAAGAAAAACGCGTCCCCGTCCTTAACCAAGGATCCATTGGGTACGTCGTTCCTTCTTTTATTTCCTACCCTCTCCAAGAGGAGAAGGTTTCACTGAAATTCCGCGTTCGGAAACCCTTGAAAAACGTTTTCATCGTCTTGAAGAATGGCGAAAAGGAAATCAAAAGGATTTTTAAGCCTTTCTTGATTCCGAGTGAAATGGAAATAGTGGCCCTTCCTCGATCGTTTTTCGAGCAAGAGGCACCTTGTTTCGTTCTTTCAATCGAAGAAAAGAGGATCTAGCGTGTTAAAAGAAGAAAGAGAACTTATTTGCATTTGCTGCCCCAGAGGTTGCCACCTTCGCGTGGACAAAGAACTCCATGTGACAGGCAATTTTTGTCCTCGTGGGGAAAAATACGCTCGGCAAGAGGTGCTATCGCCCGAAAGGGTTGTAACCTCCACGGTTTTGGTAAGAGGCGGCGAAGAGGAGCTTTGCAGCGTCAAAAGCGAGCTTCCAATTCCCAAAGGAAAAATTTTTGAGGCCATGAAGGATATCGATGCTCTTATTGTGGCGGCGCCGATTAAAATGGGTCAAATCCTTTTAACGAATTTGGCGAACACAGGTGTCGACTTGGTTGCAACGATGGAGATTAAGGTGAGGAAAGAATGAAAATATTGGTAGCGAGCGATATCCACGGCAGAACTTTGAAAGCCCAAGAGCTTGTGCGCCGTTTATCCTTAGAAAATCCCGATCGGATTTGGCTTTTGGGTGATTTGCTTTATAACGGCCCGAGAAATGGCGTCCCTTCGGACTATGAGCCGATGGTGGTTGCTCGGCTTCTTTTGCCATTCATGGAGAAAACGCTTTGGATTTCGGGCAATTGCGATTCTCGGGTGGATTCAATGGTTTTAGGAAAGAATGCCCTTTTAAACGCAAAAGAGAGGGTTTTTGATAGGGATTTTTGGCTATTTCATGGCGATCCTCCCAGTTATCAAAGCCTTCCTTTTTCGAAAAGCGATATTCTTTTGTTTGGGCATTCGCATATTTATGAAATGGGTTACGAAGAGCATGGATATTTTATTTTGAATCCCGGCTCCATCGGTTTCCCCAAAGGGGGGCATGAAAGCACCTATATGGTTCTTGAAGAAGGAGTTTGCACTCTCAAAAGAGCATCCGATGGAAGCGCTATCAAGCAAAAGCGTCTCCCTTAAGGGAGATTTTTTCGGCAATCCGTATAAAAATAGAAACAAGAGAATTATAATGATTTTGTTTTAGGAGTAGGTATGGCAGAGAGAATTCGAGTTTTTGCCCTTGGCGGTTTGGATGAAATCGGCAAGAGTTGTTATGTTGTTGAAATCGATAATGACATTTTCGTGGTTGGTTGCGGCGTTAGACGTCCTGATAAAACGCAACCGGGCGTTGATTATGTCATACCGGATTTCACTTATTTGAAAGAGAATAAAGGACGCGTAAAGGCTTATTTATTGCCTCATGGCCACGATGACGAAACGGGGGCTTTGGCTTACCTTTATCGCGATGTCCCAGCGCCTATCTACGGAAGTGCCGTGACGATTGCGATGTTCCAAAATTTCTGCCGGCATGTCGATGTCGATTGCGCTTCTTTTGATTTTCGTGTGGTGGCGCCTAGCTCCACATTCAAGGTCAATGGACGCTCTATCACTTTTTTCCAAACCTCCCACAATACGGCCCTATCAAGTGGCATCGCTCTCCAAAGCGAGTATGGGAACCTCATCTTCACCAGCGACTTCGTGATCGAGAATAATGCCGATAAGAACTACCTTCATGACATGAATGCCCTTTCGAAGCTCGGAGAGGAAAAGACATTATGCTTGTTTGCCGAGAGCTTTTACGCTTCCAAAAGCGGTTATACGGCTCCCCGTTATAAGCTTTCCCCTCTTATCGCCAATAAAATCAAGGATGCCCAAGGAAGGACCTTCATCGCTCTTTTAACGCCGAATTCCTATAACATCGATGAAGTGATTTCTTTGGCTATCGCCAACCGGAAAAAGATTGTCCCTTATGACAAAGATACCGCCGAAACCCTTTCGGATATGCAAAAAAGCGGCCAACTTCTCATACCGAGCGCCAATTTTGCCCCTAACGAAGATATCAATCGCATCCGAGAGCAAGACATGCTTGTTTTGGTTTTGGGCTACGCCGATAAGATCTATCGCAAAATCGCTCTTCTTGCCGCAGGGCAAAACGATAATGGACACGATGTCCGCCTAAAAGAGAGCGACCTCTTCATTCTTGCCGCGCCAAGCGACGATTCGACGGAAATCGAAGCCACCGATGCCTTGGACGAGCTTTTTAGAAGCGGTTGCCACGTGACGAACATTTCGCGGAAAGAGTTCCTTTTGATGCATGCTAGCGAAGAAGATCTCAAGATGATGATTAGCGTTCTTCACCCCGATTACTACGTTCCGGTGAAAGGCTTCTATAAAGATCTTCTTGCGAATGCGCAAGTTGCGATGAATATGCATGGCAAACTCAACCATACGAATATCTTCTTGCTCGATAACGGTCTTAGCATCCTTTTTGATCAAACGGGTGGGCATGTGCTAAACGAATCGATCCCCCATGGCGATATCCTTATCGACGGCTCGGGCGTCGGAGACGTCGGGGATCAAGTCCTTCAAGATCGCCAAAAACTGAGTGAAGGCGTTGTTATTCTTGCTTGCACGCTCGATAAAAAAACCCACGCGATCGTGGCTGGACCCGATATTCAGATGCGGGGTCTATTCATCCTCAAAGATGGAGAGGCGGTACTTCGCGAAATCACGAAAGTCTTCACTTCGACTTTGATCGATGCGATTAACAAAAACGTCTCTTGGAATCTCAATTCGGTTCGCCAACTGGTCTATGAAAAGTGCGTTTATTCAATCCGTCGCCAAACGGGGAAAGAACCGATGGTATTGCCTATTATTATTGAAATCTAATTAAAACGAAGGGGATTTTATCGATGGAAAACGATCTTTTTCCTATCAAAAGAACGAAACAAGCCTTAGGGGGTATGGCTTTTTTGATCGCTACTCTCTTTTTACTCTCCCCATATGGTTCTTTAAATCCTTTGGGTTTTGGCGTCATTTGGCTTTTTGGATATGCTGGATACTATTATTTGCTTCCCTTATCTTTGCTTTTAAGTGCGTTTTTGCTTATTAAAGGGAAGAACTTGCGCTTGCTTTGGAAGCAAATCTTTGGCTTGATTCTCTTTTTCTTCGGCCTTGGTTTTCTTTTTGGAACCCTCTCTTTTCTCTCCTACGGAAAAGATCTTTCGGCTCTCTTTATCTCCTTCCAAGAAGGACTCTCTCATAGCGAAATCGCCTATAGCATTCTCTATGCCGGGGGCGTCCCTTTCACTTCCTTGATAGGCGCCATTGGGAAGGATTCTTTGGCTTTGCCATTAGCTTGCACGATAGTTTTCCTGCTGTCCGGCGTTGTCCTTTTCCTTTACGATCCTTTTTTAGGCCCCCTTGCTCATAGAATCGCTTTGAAAGCCGAGCGCCAAAAGCGAATCAAAGAGTCGCAAAGAGCCATCCTTGATGCGAAAAAGGAAAAGATCAAGGAAAAAGAATCATACGAGGACATTCCTTTTTCGTTTATGCCTGAAGAAAGGGAGGAAGCCACAGAGAAGCCTTTGCCATCTCGGAGCGTTTCTAACCTCGAAAGTCGCCTTTCTTCCCCCATCATTCCTGAAGAAGTCCCTACGCCTATGAATCCTTCCTTTCGCTCCGAAGAAAAGAAAAGAAGCGGCTTGACGGCTGCCATTTTCGATCCCACCTCGAATATGGAAATGGAAAAGACTCAAAGCTCGAGCGTTAAGCCCATGTTGGAAGAAGGTGCTTCCAAAGAAAGCCCCATCCATAATCTTTTAGATTCCGACGCTTCTCTTGACTCGCCTTTCAGTTCCTTTTCTCCTTTCGAAGAAACGGATGTTCAATCTTCTTCAAAAGAAGTTCCGAATTCCCTTAAAGAGAGAAAAGAGGAAGAAGAGGCAGAGGAGCCGAAAAAAGAAACCGCAAGTCCTATCGCCTTCGAAAATTTCTTGTCTTCAGAAGTCAAGAAAGATCCTTCTCCATGCGAAGAAGGCCCGAAAGGGGAAGAAAACAAGCCTTTGAATGATGTTCAAACGCTTCCAGAAGAACAAAAGGGAAGAGATGAAGAAAAGGAAAGAGAAGAAGAACCCCTTGAAAGCGTTCAAGAACCATCTATTGATGAGCGTTCAAAAGAAGAGACGCCCGTCGAGAACGCGATTCCCGAAGCGAAGCTCGAAGAAAATGTCATGACGCCTTTGGTTCAAGCTGGAGGCGAGGCCGGACATTGGACGGCCCCTCCCGCCAAACCCACTAAAGAAGCGATTCTCGATAACCTTGGCATGCCGCATAAAAAGCCGCTTAAACCTTATAAGCTTCCTTCCTACGATCTTCTTAAGGATTACCCACCTAGCCCCGAAGCGGAACAAGAGAAGCTCAATTGCGAAAGACGGAAAATATCGATTAACGAAGTCTTTAGCAGCTTCCATGTGGGAGCTTATGTCGAAGACTATACCATCGGCCCCAGCGTCACCCGTTATAACATTCGGACGGAAGATGGCGTCTCCGTTGGCTCTTTGGCGAAATACGTAAATGATATTTCGGTGCGTTTAAACGGCGTCGGCGTTCGATTTGAGACGATCGTGCGTGGCAGAAATACGAGCGGTCTGGAAATTCCTAACGACCACACAAGCACCGTAAGCCTTAAACAAATGGTTAAGGCCCTTCCTCAAAAGCCTGGCACGGGGCTTTACGTTCCTTTTGGCGTCAATATCGATAATGCTCCGATTTTTGCCAATCTAGCAGATTTTCCTCACCTCTTAACGGCCGGGGGCACGGGGAGTGGCAAATCCGTTTTCTTAACCGGCCTTATCATGTCTTTGATCATGCGCAATAGGCCAGAGGACGTTAAGCTCGTCCTCATCGATCCCAAACGTGTCGAAATGGCGAAATATCAAAATCTTCCCCATTTGCTTTGCCCTATCGTCAAGGAGCCTTCCGAAGCGAAAGTGTGCCTTGATAAGCTCATTCAGGAAATGGAGACGCGCTACAAAGCCTTCGAGACGGCTGGCGTTAAGGACATCGGCGAATGGAACAATGAATTCGTCTCCGATAGCGATTACGCGAAAATGCCTTATATTGTCGTCTTCATCGACGAATACGCCGATTTAAGCGACTGTTGCAAAAACGTCGGCGATTCGGTTGTGCGCTTAGCGCAGAAAGCGCGTGCCGCGGGCATTCATCTTGTCATAGCCACGCAAAGACCTAGCGTCTCAGTCATTACAGGCACTATCAAAGCAAACATCTTAGTTCGCGTTGCTCTAAGCATGTCGAGCGCAATCGATAGCCAAACTATCCTTGGGTCTGGTGGCGCTGAAGAGCTTATCGGACATGGCGATATGCTCGTCGATTGTGGGCAAGTGTCTCGAATGGGTTTCACGCGTTGTCAGGGCTGTTTCTGCGATGGCCATGAGATAAATGCCGTATGCGATTTCATTCGAAGCCAGATGGAGCCCGATTATAGCCCTATGTTCTTAGATTTAGTCGATCATGAAGCGGTGACGGAAACGGTCCAAGATAGGATCATGCCTTTGAGCAAAAGCGAGGCGGCTGCGCGTTCCCTCGATAGCTTCTATGAAAGCGTCAAATCGAGCGTCATGGAAATGGAATATACATCGATTTCGCGAATTCAACGTCAATTCGGCGTTGGTTTCCCACGCGCTGGCAAACTCATCAGCCGTCTTCAAAAAGAAGGAATCGTCGCCAATGCACCCGATGTAGCCGGCTCAAGCAAAGGCTTCCGGGTTCTCGTTCATTCCGACCCTAACGCCAAAAGTTCGGTTGCCTTAGCCAAGGATAACTAGTATGAAAGTCGGCTGTGATGTTGTTTATTTGAAAAGGATTGATGGGAGGGAAGAGACTCTTTCCAAAGGCATTCTTTCGGATAAAGAGCTTTCTCTTTATGACAAAGCCTTCCATAAAAGGGAATTTCTTGGCGGCCGCTTTGCCGCCAAAGAAGCCTTCTTGAAGGCGAAAGGGAGCGGTTTAAGGCTCACTTCGATGAAGAATATCGAGGTTTTGCCACTCGATAGCGGTGAACCCGTCCTTTATTTTGAAGGCAAATCCTATAACGTTTCGATTAGCCATGATGGCGATTATGCCTTCGCCGTATGTGTTTTGGAAAACCTATGAAAGATACTTTTATTGAGGCCAAACTTGTTTCTCCTAAGCTCATTCGTATCGCCTTTTTGACATCTCTTCCTTTCGAAAGGTTTTACGCCACTCTTATAAAAGACCATCGCGAGGAAACAAACCTCAATGTCGCACGCTTTGCAAGTAGCCAAGGAAACGCCATCGCCGAGGTGCTTTTGGAAACGCCTTTAGAACTCGGGCATAGCTATTTTGTAAAAACCAATTACGGCCTTGCTCCATTAAGCGTCGACGAGGCGACGGACTTCGAGGGATTCGATGAGAAATTCGATGCCGAAAACGAGGCTTTAGGCTCCCTTTATGAGAAGGATGGGACGCTTTTTTCCCTTTATGCGCCTTTGGCCTCTTCCGTTTCGCTAAAAATAGAAAAACAAAACGAGAACGTTTTTTCTCTTTTCGTCCTCTCTCGGAAGGAAAATGGTGTTTGGAGCATTTTTTTGCAAGGCGATTGGAAGAATGCCCAATATGTTTACCAAGTCGTCAATTCGGAAGTTCTTCGCGAAACGATCGATCCTTATGCCAAGGCGAGCATGGCCAATGGCGAAAGAAGCGTCGTCCTTTGCGAAGATGATTTTCCTTTGCCTCAATGGAAAGAAGGCTTAAAGCCTTTAAAGAGCTATACTGAAGCCATCATTTATGAGGGTTCTGTAAGGGATTTGACGATTTCTCAAAATACGAATATCATCCATAAAGGCAAATATTTAGGCTTAATAGAAGAAAATCGCCACACCAAGATGGGCCATAAAGCGGGCCTGGCGTATTTTAAAGAGCTTGGCTTTACCCACCTTCAGCTTTTACCGATTTATGACTTCAAAACCGTCGATGAGCTTCATCCAGAAAAGAGCTATAACTGGGGCTATGACCCATCGCAATACTTTGTTCCGGAAGGCAGCTACGCCAGCCATCCAGAGGACCCTCTCTCTCGCATCAAAGATGTGAAAGCCATGATCGACATCCTTCATAAAAACGGTTTTCGACTCATTATGGACGTCGTCTTTAACCACGTTTACGACTGGCAAACATCCTCTTTCGAAAAAACCGTTCCGAATTTCTATTTTCGCAAAAAGGAGAACGGCCAACTCTCCAATGCCTCCGGTTGCGGGAATGTCCTTTATAGCGAAAGGCCGATGGTCCGAAAGCTGATTTTCGAAGCGGCGAAGTGGTGGATTGATTTCTATGGGGTCGATGGTTTCCGTTTTGACTTAATGGGACTAATCGACGTCGAAACGGTTCGAAAAATCGAGGAATATGGCAAAAGCCAAGATCCCTCCTTCATGGTTTATGGAGAGGGGTGGAATATGGGCGGCGATAGCAAAGTCGCCCTCTCTTCTATGGATAACGCCAAAATGCTTCCTGGCTTCGCTTTTTTTAACGATGGCTTTCGAGAGGTGGCGAAGCGCTTTTTCGGGGGAGATCTAAGCGAACGCGATGCTTTTCGCTACTGCTATCTCGGAAGCAGCGAACAAACAAGCACCAGCCATCCGAGATTCCTCTCGCCTTCCCAAAGCCTCAATTACGTCGAATGCCACGACAACAAAACATATTACGATTACTTGCATTACACGAAGAATATAAGCGACGAAAAGGAGCTTTTAGCGCGTTCGAAACTCGTTTTGGGCGCTATCTTGTTCTCTTTTGGCATTCCTTTTATCCACGCCGGCGAGGAGATTGGGCAAACGAAATACGGCAAAGACAACACTTACAATGCCGGCGACGATTTTAACGAATTCGATTATTCTTTGCTGGATAGCCGCTATTCGATGGCTCTTTATTTTAAAGATTGCATTTTGCTGCGTAAGAAATTATCATTTTTATCCAACGCTTCTTTGGAAGAAATTAAGACATTCACCCAGATCGAAAACATTTCCTCCGGCCTTCGTATTACTTTTTCCGGAGATCTTGAGGAATTCAAGGAAGTCAATGTCTTCTTCAATCCTTCGAATGAACCGTTTACCTGCATGCTCGATGCCGACCAAGACATACTCCTTATGGATGGGGACGCTCTACCGGTTGGCATCAAAGCGATGAGCGTTCTTGTTCCGAAATGCTCAATGCTCGTCGTAGCTCTTAAGAAAGCCATATCTTAAGCACCTTCGGATTTGTTTTAGCCCCTATATTCCGAAAAGGAAAAGAGGTTTTTTGCATGATTAGTGAAGTCGCGCTCTCCGGTCGCTTGGGTGAAGTTTTAAGCTCGAGCATTCGGTATGTCGAAATCGATCGTGTGGTGGCTACGCCAAGCGGCGGTCGATACGAGGTCGATCAGGTTCCCGTCAAAACGTATGGCGGCAAAGAATCCTGTTTCATGAAAGCTCCAAAAGGGTCTCTTATCATCCTCAAAGGAAGGCTTGAAACGAAAGAGACAGTCGGTCTTTACGTCATTGCCGAGATGCATGAGATTTTTACTTCCGTTTCACGATAAGAAAGAGGTCTCTTAGAACGATTGTGATATAATGAGGGCATGAGTTTTTCACTAAAGTACCCTCGAGTTGTTCTAAAAATCGGCCCTCGCCTTCTTTACGAATTTCTTTTCATAGCCAAAGACGCGAAAAATCCGAGCAAAAAGTCGCTTCTAAAACGATATCATCGCCTCCGCTACTTGGTTTTGAGGCTCAATAAGGATTTTCGCATCGATCCCTATATAGAAGGCTATTCCAAGGTGCGCGAGCTTGAAGAAAAAGGCATCACTTTCCTTCTTGTTTCCAACCACCTAAGCGATTATGACCCCCTTTTCAGCCTTTCTTTATTGACCTCTCCCATCTCTTTCGTGGCCAAAGAAGAAACAAAGAAGTTCCCATTTATCGGCAAAGCCATCGCCTCCGTAGATGGGTTGTTTTTGCCGCGTTCCGATTTGAGGGCCTCTTTAGGCATCATGAAGACGCTTGAAGAAAGACTTCGAAGCGGCTTTTCCAATTATCTTATCTACCCTGAAGGAACGAGGAACAAAGATTTCGAGAATTCAGCGTGCCTTCCCTTCCATCCTGGCTCTTTCAAAAGCGCAATGCGCGCCAATGTCGTCCTATTGCCTATGGCCCTTTATGGGACCTTTCGCGTCCTAAAGCCATCGCCAAACGACAAGAGAATCCCCGTCGAGGCCGCTTTCCTAGATCCTATTTTCCCCAAAGATTACGAGGGGAAGAACACGGAAGAAGTGGCTTCTTTTGTGCAAAAGGAAATCGAAAAGAAAGTTCTTTCCTTTAAAAAGATGGATCTCGATTTTTACGAAAAAGGCTATCAAAAAGTCCCTCTAAAAAGAGGGAAGATCCGTTGATCTTTATTCCAAGGATCTTCTTAGGCCCTTGGGATAATGGTTTTTAGCGACGCCTTGAACAACCTTCACGTATCCTAGATTCTGCTTATCATAGGAGACGATATAGAAGCCATCGGGTTTGTTGCAGGGGAAAGTGTCGCCATGGATATAGGCTTTGCAATCATCGTAGGAGATTTCAAAACCGTACTCCGGCCCCAAAAAATGCGAAAGGTGGTGGTCTGGTATATAAATTTGACGCATCTCGAAGAGCTTTACGCCATAACGCAAGATGTTAAGGTGGGTGATATCGAAATGTTGGCTAAGGCTATAGAATTTGGAACGCATCATCTCATTGCTTCTGTCTTGGAGGTTATAGTCCGCCAAAAACTGTTTGTATCGCTCGTTTTTGACGATCGTTTTCGGCGTCGCGATAAGGGTCCCTGGTTTTTTTAGCAAAGCGATGAATTGGCCCTCTCCCTCAAAACGATTGGGATGAAGGCGAACGGCTTCAGGCAATTCCTTTAAGCGATAGAATGAGGGATCCTCAGGCAATTTCACGATTTCGATCTCTGGATGGGCCTCTTTAAAAGAAAGGATAACCGCTTCGTCTTCCTCAAAAGAGAAGGAACAGGTGCTATAGCTAAGGGTTCCGCCCGCTTTAAGCATGTCATAAGCCAATTCCAATAGCTCCAATTGCCTTTTGGCGCAACTTTTGACCTTTTCGAAACGCCAATCTTTTTCCGCTTTATCGTTCTTTCGGATCATGGCGCTGCCGCTACAAGGCGCATCTAGTATGATTTTGTCAAAAGTCTCGCGGAAATGGATGTGGCTGAAAACAAAATCCGTGCTCGCCACAATCATGTTGCCCCGTCCCATTCTTTCGACGTTTTGAGACATCGCCTTGGCGCGCGGATAACTGATGTCGTTGGCGACGACGAGTCCTTCGTCGTTCATTTCTAAGGAGGCTCCAATCGATTTGCCTCCCGGAGCGGCGCAAATATCTAAGACAATATCGCCCGCTTGAGGCATGAGAAAATAATTGACCATCATGGCGCTAGGATCTTCGATAGAATAGACGCCATCGTCATAGAGAAGGTTTTTCCCAAACTCGTAATCCTCTTTTTCATAAAGATAGGCATGCTCCACGAAAGGATGTTTTCGAACTTTTGGGAAACGAGACAGGAACTCTTCGTCGGACATCTTTTTAGTATTCAAAAGGAGGGCGTGAGTGACTTTCCCGTTTTCGATGGAAGACAACAAGTCTCTCACTTCCTCTTCTGGCAAATGTTTTAGCAATGATTCTTTTAAATCCATGTCTCATATTGTATTGCAAAAAGGAACAAAAGGCTAGAGACCCTAAGGTTAAAAAAGAGACTCAAAGATGGAAAGGAGAAGGGTTAGGGGGTTCTAAGAAAAGAAGGAAACAACTATACTATAAATGAGGTGTGTTTTATGATGATGTTGGATTTGATCGAAAAGAAAAAAGAAGGGTTCGCCCTTAGCAAAGGAGAAATCGATTTCTTTATCGATGGCGTCACCAAATCCTCAATTCCCGATTATCAGATTTCCGCCTTCTTGATGGCCGTTTGCTTTCAGGGAATGAACGAGGAAGAAACGGTTTTTTTAACGGATGCAATGCTCCATAGTGGCGATATAATCGACCTTTCTTTCATTAAAGGCATCAAAGTCGATAAACATAGCACGGGCGGAGTGGGGGATAAAACCTCTCTTGCCTTAGGGCCGCTTGTGGCCAGTTGCGGCGCTAAGCTCGCCAAAATGTCCGGTCGCGGCTTAGGCCATACCGGCGGCACATTAGACAAGATGGAGAGTGTCCCAGGGACTTCTATCGCCCTTTCGGAAGATCAGTTTGTGCGTCAAGTGAATCGAATCGGGATTGCCATAAACGGCCAAACATCATCGATAGATCCCGCCGACAAAAAACTCTATGCCCTGCGGGATGTCACCGATACCGTCTCCTCGATTCCTCTTATCGCATCGAGCATCATGAGCAAAAAGCTCGCCAGCGGCAGCGATGCCATCCTTCTTGACGTGAAGTTCGGATCTGGCGCTTTCATGAAGACTTTAGAGGATGCTCGACGATTGGCCAAACTTATGGTTAAAATCGGAAAAAGCCTTGGACGAGATACGAGGGCCATCCTTACCGACATGGACGAACCGCTTGGCTTGGCGGTAGGGAATAATCTCGAAGTGAAGGAAGCCATTGATACGCTTAAGGGGAAAGGACCGGAAGATTTTGTTACGCTCGTCAAAAAAGCGGGTGGCATTATGCTACTGCAAGCTAAACTCGTTAAGAGCGAGGAAGAAGGGGAAGCGAAAATCCAAAAAGCCATTCAAAATGGCGCCGGATTTGAAAAGCTATTGGCGCTCTTCCAAGCCCAAAACGGAGACATTTCCTATTTGGAAAATCCTTCTAAGTTCCCCATTTCGTCCATTGTGGATTGCATTTATAGCGAGAAAGAAGGCTATATCGAAAGGATCGACAGCCTCGCTATTGGGGAAGGAGCGATGAAACTTGGGGCTGGCAGAGCCAATCTCGAAGATAAAATCGATATGAGCGCTGGCGTCATTCTCAAAAAGAAAGTGGGCGATTTCGTAAGGAAAGGGGAAGCCCTTTTGGAATACCACACGAACAAAAAAGATTGCGCCGAGGTTGTGGAAAGCCTTAAAGAAGCTTTCTTGGTGAGCGAGAAGCCCGTTTCCCGAGCGCCGATCGTCCGTGAGTACATTCACTAAGGAAAATAAACGATGAAAGTTCTCGTTCAACGCGTTTTAAATGCCTCTTTGAGGATCGACGGCACTTTGATTTCGGAAATTGGGAAGGGATATCTCCTTTTCGTCGGCTTTGAAGAAGGGGATGAGCTTCTTGCGATGGATAAAATGGCTTCCAAAATAGCCAAATCGCGTTTATTCGAAGATGAAAATGGAAAGACGAATCTTTCCATCAAAGACGTCTCTGGCTCGATTCTCTCCGTAAGCCAATTCACCCTGGCCGCCGACCTCAAAGAAGGAAATAGGCCTTCTTTCCAAAAAGCCATGAAACCTGAAAAAGCCAAGACGTTCTATGCCTTATGGAATGAAAAGCTCCGTTCTTTTGATATTCCTGTGAAAGAAGGGGTTTTCGGGGCTGATATGAAGATTACTCTTTGCAACGATGGCCCTTTCACGATTATTTTCGATAGTAAGGAATTGTTTGGAGAGAAAAAATGAAGAAGAAAGTGCTCTTAGGCTTATCTGGTGGCGTTGATAGCGCGATAGCGGCTTATCTTTTGTTGCAAGACGGTTACGAAGTGACGGGTTGCTACATGCGCAATTGGGATGCCCAGCTCAATAATGATTATCTTGGAAATCCTACAATCAACAATAATCAGTGTCCGCAAGAAAAAGATTATCAAGACGCCAAAAAAGTAGCCGCCAAACTTGGGATACCTCTTTTGAGAATCGACTATATCCAAGAATATTGGGACAACGTATTCCAATATTTTCTTGACGAATACAAGAACGGGCGCACGCCAAACCCCGACGTCCTTTGCAATCGCGAAATCAAATTCGGCCCCTTTTTAAAGTACGCCAAAGAGCACGGTTTCGACTATATAGCGATGGGTCACTACGCCAGGAAAATATATAAAAACAACAAATATTACCTGCAAAAGCCCCGCGACTTAGCCAAAGACCAAACTTACTTTCTATGCGCCTTAACGGAAGAGCAAATCGCTTCTTCTCTCTTCCCTATGGCCGAAATCACCAAAGTCGAGGCGCGCTCTTTGGCGGAAAAACTGGGATTAGACGAAGTAAGCGCGAAGCACGGCTCTACGGGCGTTTGCTTCATCGGAGAAAGGCGCTTCAAGCAATTCCTAATGAATTACTTCCCGGCTAAAAAAGGCGATATCATCGATATTAACACCCATAGAAAATTAGGCGAGCATAGTGGCGTTCTCTATTACACGCTCGGTCAAAGGCATGGTCTTGGAATCGGTGGGGTCAAAGGAGAAAAAGACAATGCTTGGTTCGTATGCAAAAAGGACGCCAAAAACAACATTCTTTATGTTGCCAATGGCGATGAAGATGAACATCTTCTAAGCGATCGTTGCACTTTGGAATCACTCAACTTTTTGGGCGAGAGGAATCAAAAAGAAATGAAAGTCGCCATCAAATTCCGTTATCGTCAAAACGATAATAATGGCATTCTTCATTTCGGCGATGCGGGCGCTTATTTGACTTATGAACCAGCCGTAAAAGCCGTCACACCAGGCCAATGGGGCGTCTTATACGATCTTAAGGACGGAACTCTTTTAGGCGGGGGGATTATCGATAAAGTCTATTTCGGCAAAAAGAGGATTGATTTGTGAAAAAGAAGGGTTTTGCCATCTTTTTTTCGATAATCGGCGCCTTTTGCTTTGCTTTTTTGGCAAATGGGTGCAATCTTTTCGATTTTGTTACGAAATCGTCTTCGAGCGTTTCCGACAGCCGTGAAAACTCTTCCTCCTTAGCGAGTTCTCTCCCTTCTTCGGAAAGCTCTTCCATTTCCTCTTCCGAAAGCGTCTCCTCTTCTCCAAGCTCCATTGCCTCAGAAAGCTCTCAAGAGAAGAAACTCACGCCGATTTCCTTTCATTTCATCGAGCAAAATGTCCAAAATTCAGGCGACGCCATCTATGTGAAAGCAGGCGATATGGATATCCTTATCGATAGCGGCGCCACTAAAGCCGTTGCTCAAACGGTCAAAAGTTACCTCGACCGTTTTGTTCAGGATGGCAAGCTCGAATACGTTTTTAGCACTCACGCCCACCAAGATCATATCGCCGGTTTCGTGGGAAATTCCGATAAAAGCAAGGAAGGGGGAAGAGATGGCCTCTTTTATGCTTATAAAATCGATAATATCATTGATTTTTCTTACTTTATGGATAGTGGAATAACGATCGATAACAGCCACGAACACGTTTTGAGCGAGAAAGAAAGCCAAGCTTCTACGGTTATTTACAAAGATTATTTGAAGGCCCGCTCCTACGCCATCTCCAAAGGGGCGAAGCATTTTATCGCCAAAGAGCTCACAAGCTTTGGCAAAAATTGGAAAGTGACCCTTGGGGAAGGGGTCAGCATGACGCTTCTTTACCAATTCTATTATGACCATACCTACGCGGAAACCAGAGAACTCGATCCTTCCTTCGCTCCTTCTGGCTTTAGCAATCAAAACGACTGCTCCTTGGCCCTTTTATTCGAACAAGGCGCCAAAAAGATGCTTTTCACAGGGGACGCTGAAAAATATGCCGAATTTTCCATTGTCCATTCCAATAGTGAGCTTGGGCCCGTCTCTCTTTTTAAGGCGGGCCACCATGGCTCGCCAACCGCTTCGGGGAGCGAGCTCTTAAACGTTATAAAGCCTCAAGCTGTCGTCGCTTGTTGCGTGGCTGGAAATGCGGAATATGGCCAAAAGGAAAAGGCGACCACCTTCCCTGGGCAAGATGTCATCGACCGCGTAAGCACTTTTACGGACCGTTTTTACGTGACGACAGAAGGGAGTTTCGAAGATAAAAAATATCATGTGCCATTGAATGGGAATGTCGTTTTTTCCTATGACGAAAAGGGTGAGGAAAGCGTTTCTTGCTCCGCATCGAAAGAAAAACTTAAGGATACTGCCTGGTTTTTAGAAAACCGCACGATGCCGGCGGCTTGGAAGAAGGAAGAAGGAACGTTTTCCTCGTCCTTCCTTTTGCCCATGGAGGTAATAGAAGATGAAGATTAAGCCCGTCTTTTTGATTTCTTTGATTCCTTTGCTTGGAGCCTGTTCCTTTATAAGCACAAACTCTTCGACGCAAGCAAAGCAAAAGGAAATAGGAAGCCTCATTTTCGGATCGCAAAGAAGCGAAGGCTCTCTCCCCTTTACGGATGCCTATTCGACAACCCCGGATTTCCCTCCTTTTTCTTTGACATCGGAAAACCTTTATAGCGACGGCTCTCGTTATGCTATTCGTTTCGAAAAGAAAGGTGAGAATATCTCCTCTTTGTCAATGACCTTCAAAAAAGGCGTCGAAATATCGAAGATTCGGTTTTTTACGTTCGGGGAATTCGGCGCTGAGCTAAACGTCACTTTTAGCGAAACGGAAACTGAAATCGTCAAAAACCGCGCGGAAAGCTATTCTAGCGACGTTTTCGAAAGCGTTCGTTTCTTAGAGGAACGCGATATCGACTACCTTTTCCTATCGAATCTCTCCCCTCTTTCTTTCCAGCTAGCCAAAATCGAATTCGAGTATTTCGATCTAAGTAGCGCAACGCATTCAAGCGCTTCCACCAAAGAAGACACTTCGTCTAAAACGGTAGATTCGACAAAATCATCGCTCTTTGGCGAAAGCTCCCAAAGCGATTCTTCTAGCGAGGCGCCTTTGGACATAGGAGAAGAGAATCCCGATTGGAATTCCTTAGCCAGCCAAAATTCCTCTTGGCCCTCTTCTTCTTTTGAATACCGTTTAAAACCCTTGGATGCGGAAGGGGATGTCGCCCCCGTCTATACCCTTTCGAAAAGAGGGGATGGCTACGTCAAGACTTTGGTGAAGTATCTTTCAAGAGAGAAGAAATGCTTCACTTATAACGATGTGTGCGAGTACTATATGGCTTTTCAAAGCTTGCCAAGCAACTACACCTTAGACTCCTCTCCAGAAAGAGGAAACAAGGAACAAAGGCGATACCAGGTTTTCAGCCGGGCGAAGCACTATGCGACCGATTACCCCTCTAAACTAGGGACTTTCAATAATGCTTCTTCTGGTCTTTATTACGAACTCGATATCGATTTGACGGGCTCTTACAATAAAGGAAGCGGCTCCTATAGCCGCGGAGCGGGAAGGGTTGTCATCATCCCTGAAGGGCTTAAAGAAGAAGGATACGGATCGGAACCTGTTTGCTATTTCACCCTGGATCATTATGCCGATTTCGTTGAATATTATAATTTTTCGAATGCTTGGAGCGCCCCTTTTAAGGGGGTTTACAATCGAAGCGGTTCTTACGAAAACACCCCTTTTAGCCAAGAAGAACGGAAAAATCCACTCACAATTGCTCTTTAGGTCTTCTTTTTCGTGCTTCCAAAAGAAGAAGATGCTAAATTATAAGCGTAGAGACTAAGTCCGATCGAGAGAGGGCCGCGGAGTGAAAAGGCCTTCGGATGCGCCATCTCTATATTGGAATGGGAGCAATGTCCCCGCGCTTCGCGTTAAGAAGCAAATCAAGAGCACCAACGGTGAAGAAGGATGGTACCGCGCAACAGCGTTCCTTCGTCCAGGTGTTTTTATTTTTTAGGGAGGAAAAACAATGAAGCCACTTACCGGTGAGGAAATTCGTCGTCTATGGATTCGCTTTTTCGAATCGAAAGGACATAAGTACATCCCTGGTGTTAGCCTTATTCCAGAAGGCGATAAGTCTCTGCTTTGGGTCAATGCAGGCGTGACTGGCTTAAAAAAGTATTTCGATGGAAGTGAGATCCCACCTTGCCGTCGTATCGTCAATGTGCAAAAGTCCATTCGGACCAACGACATCGAAAACGTCGGCCATACAGCTCGGCACCATACTTTCTTCGAGATGCTTGGGAACTTCTCTATCGGCGATTATTTCAGAAATGAGGTAATCCCCTGGGCTTATGAGCTTTTAACGGACGAAAAAACGGGTTTCGGTCTCCCCAAAGAAAAGATCTACGTCACCTATAATCCCGATGACAAAGCGACCTATGAGCTTTGGAAAAAGCAAGGCATCGACCCCTCCCATCTTATTCCTTTAGAAGGAAACTTTTGGCAAATCGGCGAAGGGCCATGCGGGCCGAACACGGAAGTTTTCTTTGATCGCGGCGAGAAATACGACCCTAAGAAACTCGGCAAAAAATTGCTTGAAGACGATATCGAAAACGACCGCTTCATCGAACTTTGGGGCATTGTCTTCTCCCAATATAATGCCGAAAATGGCGTCCCTAGAAAAGACTATAAGGAATTGCCGAGCAAAAATATCGATACCGGCGCTGGGTTAGAGCGAATCGCTTGTATCCTCCAAGGAACCGAAACCAATTTCGAAACCGACCTCTTTAAGCCCATTATCGAAGAGGTTGAAAGGATGTCTAGGAAGAAATACGAAGGGGAAAACCTCCTTCCTTTCAGGGTTATTGCCGATCATGCCCGTTGTTTGACCTTCGCTTTAAACGATGGCGCCTATTTTTCGAATGAAGGGCGCGGGTATGTTCTTCGCCGAATCGTTCGACGCGCTATGCGGTTTGGCCAAAGACTTGGCCTAAATGAGCCTTTCATGTATAAACTCGTTCCGACTGTCGTAAAGAAGTATCGCGATTTCTATCCCGAGCTTTCTAAAAAAGAAGATATGGTCATTTCCCTAATTAAAGCCGAAGAAGAACGCTTCGTGAAAACCCTTTCAAGTGGCGAATCTCTCCTTATGGAAATGATTCAGGATAAGAAAACCCTAAGTGGAGAAGACGCCTTTAAGCTTTACGATACGTTTGGGTTCCCTCTTGATTTAACGAAGGAAATCGCCGCCGAAAAAGGCGTTGGAGTGGACGTTGAAACCTTCCAAAAGCTTATGGAGATGCAACGCGAAAGGGCGCGAAACGCGAGAGGCGAAATCGAAAGCTTCCATAAGCAGTCGAAGGATTTATTGGAATTTAAAGAAAAAAGCGTCTTCTCTTATGACCTTTTGTCAATGGATTCCAAAATCATCGGTTTGTTCGTCGATGGAAAACGCGTGAATAGCATCGACAAAGAAGGGGATGTTATATTCGAAGAAACGCCTTTTTACGCCGAGATGGGAGGCCAAGTCAGCGATACGGGCCTTCTATCTGGGAAGGGCGTTTTGGCGAAAGTCAACGGCGTTTCCATCGCTCCCAACAAGCAAAATCTCCACCGCGTCACAATCGAGGAAGGGGTGCTTCGCGAGGGTGATACGCTTCATTTATCGGTCGATAGGGAAAGGAGACATCTCATTGAGCGCAATCACAGCGCTACCCATCTCCTTCATAGCGCCTTAATGGAAGTGTTAAAAAAGCACGTCGACCAAAAAGGAAGCTTTGTCGATGAAAACTACCTTCGTTTTGATTACGAGTCTTCCACGAAGTTGAAAGCAAGCGAGAAAGCCGCGATCGAAAAGAGAGTCAACGATCTTATTGCGGAAGGCATCAAGGAAGAAACCCTAGTTTTGCCTTTCCAAGAAGCCGTTAAGCTCGGCGCTGAAATGGAATTCAGCGAAAAATATGGCGATACCGTTCGAGTTGTCGCTTTTGGGGAATATAGCAAGGAATTCTGCGGAGGCACGCACGTTAAAAATACTGCTGATATCGGCTTATTCACGATAATTTCCGAAGAGGCGATTAGCAGTGGCGTTCGCCGCATCGTGGCAAAAACGAGCCTCGGCGCCCTTCGCGATTTAAAAGAAAAAGAAGCTATTTTAGCCTCTTTGGAGAATGTTTTCTCTTCTAAGGGGAAAGAGGTCCTTACGAAAGTCAATTCCCTCTTGGAAAACGAAAAGAGCCTTAAGAAAGAGATTGCCTCTTTAAAGGAAAAGATGGCTTCTTTGGACGCCAAAAACATGGGGAATCTCATAAAAGATGTCGATGGCATCTCCCTTTTGAGCCTTCTAAAAGAAGGCGCTTCCCGCGAAGACCTTCTTTCTTTGGCCGATCGCTTTAAATCGACCGCAAAAGACTATTGCTTTGTCTTGATGGGTGGAAAAGATGGCGCGCGACCAGTTATCATCATGGTCAATGGCAAGGCCTTAGAGAAAGTCAAAGCGAATGACTTGATGAAAGAAATGAGCCAAAAGATGCTAGGCGGTGGTGGAGGAAGACCTCAAATGGCTTCCGGCATGCTTAAAAAATCCGAAGGCTTCGAAACGTTTGCCGATTCTTTAAAGGAGAGGCTCTCATGAAAAAGAAAGTCATGGGGCTAGATTTAGGAACTTCTAGCTGCGGCATCGCCGTTAGCGACGTTTTGGGCATTGCGCATGGAAGAGAGAACTATCTCTTCCCGGAAGGCGCTTATCGGAGAGCGCTCTCCCACATCGATGAGCTCCTTAAGAAAGAAGGAATTAAGGAAATCGCCCTAGGCTATCCACTCAATATGGATGGAAGCGCCGGTGAAAGCGCCCATCGAAGCGAACGTTTCAAAGAGGAGCTTTTGGAAATGAATCCAGAACTCGTGGTGACTTTGGTGGATGAAAGGCTAACGACCGTGATGGCCTCTAAAGCGATGCGATTAGGCAATTTCAACACCCGAAAGCAAAAAAAGGTGATCGATCAGCAAAGCTCCGTTTTGATTCTGGAAAGCTATTTGTCTCAAAAGGAGAGGGAAGAATGCTCGAAATAACCGACAATACCGTTATTATTACCAAAGATAACGGGGAAGAAGACGTTTGGAAGCTCTACTTCTATTATGAGAATAAGGAGCGGGGAAAAACCTACTACTTTCTTTTCAAAGAAGAAGATCCGGATAGTCTTATTGTGATGGCCACAAGCGATGGAAAGACCTTGGAGAATGTCACGGAGGAAGAGCTTTCGGAAAGCCAAGAAATTCTAGAAGCCTACGAAAACGATCCCAAAATAGAGGAAATGCGTCGGTAGTTGCTTGTGAGGGATTACATCCCTATAATTGAGAAGTTCACGAAAAGGAAAAAACAATGGCAGAAGAAAAGATGCAGATGACCCGCGAGGGTTTGGAGAAACTCGAGAAAGAGTATCGTCACTTAATCGAAGTCGATCGCCCGGAAGTGATCGAGGCTTTGAAAGCCGCCCGTTCGCAAGGCGACCTTAGCGAAAACGCCGATTACGACGCCGCGCGCGGACGCCAAGCCGAAATCGAGGCGCGTATTCTTGAAATCGAGCATATCAAAGACATTGCGCGTATTGTCGATAGCGGCAAAGGAGCGAAGGGCAAAAAAATCAATCTCGGGCACGTCGTCACTTTCACCGAAACCGCAAGTGGCGAAAAACTAACGGTTAAGCTGGTTGGCACCGTCGAAGCCAATGCTACCGCCCTCCCATATCCGCTTATCTCGAACGAAAGCGCTTTGGGGAAAGCCCTCATTGGGAAAGCGCCTGGCGATGATGTGATGGTCGAAAGCCTGACGCCTTATCAAATCCATATCGACGAAGCTCATTTCGAATAGAGCTATTCTTTCGAAAAACAACAAGGGGCTGTTGAAAAACAACTAACCTAAGATAAAACGCCGGGATCACAGGATCA
>ERZ808240.201-NODE-201-length-81837-cov-9.242132_pt1 | contig 81837 bp, 78 predicted proteins | sample MGYA00521084_ERZ808240 | MGnify/ENA primary metagenome ERZ808240 (study PRJEB31516, sample SAMN03275571) | gut metagenome | biome: mammalia-associated habitat; material: feces | host: Papio cynocephalus | place: Kenya | collected 2012-08-06 ...
CTCTGGAAACCCTGGGAAAGGTGGTTGGGGCGCAGTGCTTATTTACAACCAATATAAAAAACAATACAGTGGTTACAATCCTAACACGACCAACAACCGAATGGAACTTACAGCCGTTATTGAAGGGCTTAAAATGCTAAAAGAGAGTTGTGTTGTAACTTGTTATACCGACAGCGCTTATGTCAGCAATGCCTTTTTAAACGACTGGATTTCAAGTTGGAAGGCAAGGGGCTGGAGAACAGCCGACAAAAAGCCTGTGCTCAATCTTGATCTGTGGCAAGAACTGTTGGTATTGTGTGAAAAACACAAAGTTTCATTTGTAAAAGTTAAGGGACATGCCGACAATGAACTTAACAATTTGTGCGACAAACTTGCAACTGGCGAAATTGCCAAACATATTGATGATTGATTTCCAAAGTTCTAAAAATTTTTAAAATGTAACCACTTTTAAAATAACATTTTTAAAAAAGTTTGCAATGTGCGAAACTTTTAAAATATCATTTTAAAAACACTTGCAACGCATAATGTTTAAGAACCAATTTTTGTAATGCAAAATTCAAACAAATCAAAATTTTGTTGCTGTTGCAACTTTCACAATAACTTGCGTCATCACAATTTAATAAAATTAGTTTTGGCTGAAAATAACTTGCTCGCTTTCAGATAAAACTTCACATAATAAAAACCAAAACAAAAAAGTGACTTTTTAAGGTCACTTTTTTTGCTAAATTTTATGCAATCTTTTATTATTTTATATCTCTGCGTTTAAACAACAAGTATGTGATGTAAGTGATTAAACCGGTTGAAACTGCAAAGATAACAAGGCTAATCCAGAATGAACCACCAGTGTAAACCGTTGGTGTTAAGATGCCTTGCAACAAGCCGTTTGCGTTGCTGTAGGTCACAAATGATGAGCCAAAGTATTTAAAGAAACTGATGTTTGCAAATGGAAGATAGCCAAGCAATGGAACGTTTACTGCAACAACATTCAAAACAAGTGAAATGAAGTAGATGAGTGTTGAAACTGAAACTGCACCAATGTTTGATTTGAATACTGTTGAAATGCAAACTGAAAGCAATGCATAAAATGAAACTTCAATGAACATTGAGATAAGTGCAAGCAGATACATAAACACTGGGCTCATAACTCCTGCTTTTGTTGAGTTGAACACATAGAGTATAGGCGCACTTGCAAAGCCATAGTTAATGCCACCAACAACCAAAGTTGCAACACTTGAAACCAACAACAAAATTCCGCCAATAGAAAGTGTTGCAAGAATTTTGCAGGTTAAAAGTTTGTTTCTTGTGTATGGTCTAATTGCTAAAAGTTTAAGTGTCCCGGCACTTTGTTCACCGGCAATTGTGCTTGCCGCCAAAACAACAATGTAAATTGTGATAAACAATGTGCAAAGTCTAAGAGCATAGTAGGAATAGTCAAAACCATTTATCTCTTGATTTGATGGTTGAATGATGCTGAATGTATCAGCGTAGTTGTAGTCAAAATCATCGTGGTCAAACAAATATTTTACCTTTGCAAGTTTTTCATTCATTTCATAGAAATTTGCATTTTCAAAACCATAATATTTGTTGATTGCTGTTGCACTGTATTTACTTAAACCACTAAGTTTAATTGAGTTTGTAACCACATTGTATGCATTTGTAACTGTCAAAGCATAATCGGTAATTAAACTCTTAATTCGTTTTAAGTCAACGCTATTAACACTGCTTGAATTTTCATTTGCAAATGTTTGAATTTTGTCATAGTAGGTTACAAGTCTCTCATTTGCTGTGTCAATATAACTTTGAAGTGAACCAACAAGCTCTTTGTCTGGTTCAAATGGAATAAGTTTTGAAACATTTGATTTTAATTTTGCGTAATATCCATCTGCTTTAAGTTGTGCAATGATTGCGCCATCTGGATCCTCTGTAACATTTTTTGGGAATGTTTCAATATAGGTCAAGCAGGTGTTTACATTGTCAACAATATTGTTGTTGATGTTTTTTGTTGACAAAACCCTAACATTGTCACCAGCTGAAACAATTTCACTTGAATAATAATCAACGAAAAATTTAAGTTGATTTTTAAAATCGTTTCTAGCACTTTCTAAAATTATTTTATCATCATTTACGACTTTTTCATTTTCTTTAGTAGGAGTACCTTGCCATATATTGTAGTCACTTGCCCACTTATAGTGAGCAGATTCATACAAATGTTGAAACTCATCAATGTTTTCAAGTTTTGTGCCAAGGTCATCAACAACAGTGTTTTCGCCCTCATAAAATTCAATGTAAGCATTTGCATCGTCAAGAGTTTTCAAAAGTTGCTTTTTATCAAAAGAGTAGGTTGTTCCAGTGTCAAACTCGCTGTAAATTTCACTAACCCTGCCATATCTTGAAGGGTAGTTTACATAGTTTTTGGTATTGTCCCTTGTGTTAGGATTGTATAGAAAAGTTGAAAGTGCAAGCATAAGAATGAGAAGACCTGTCACTACAAAAATGCTTGGCTTTAAAAATATTTTTTTAAGTTCTGCCTTGTATAATCTAAACATTACAAATCTCCTTTATCTTATTTCTCCATTGTTATGGCGTTTTTCAAGCATTTCTGTAAATACATCTTCAAGTGATTTTGTTATGGTGTTAACTCCAAATATTTGAATGCCTTCTTTCATAAGCATTGCAGTGACTTCTGGAATTCGGTTGTCGTCCATATTAAACATAATTGTTTTGCCGGCAAGAGTAACCGGAATGTGATATTTCAAAATGACAAGTTTGCCTGCATAGTTTGGATAGTCACACTTAACACAAAGCTTTTGTGTGTCTTGAAGACCACGCTTGATTTGTTCAAGTGTTTTAACTTCCAAAATTTTTCCGCCATCAATAATTGCAACGGTGTCGCAAAGTTGTTCCATCTCGGAAAGAATGTGGCTTGAAACCAAAATTGAAATATTCTTTTTTCTTGCAAGACCAATAAGGAACTTTCGCATATCTTTTATTCCGTTTGGGTCAAGACCATTTGTTGGTTCGTCCAAAATCAACAATTTTGGGTCGTGCAGAAGTGCTTGTGCAATTCCAATTCTTTGTTTCATACCAAGGGAGTAGGTTCTAACCTTGTCATAAATACGTTTTTCCATACCAACAAGTTTAACAATCTCGTCAATTTTTTCTTTTGTTATATCTGGATACAAACTGGCAAAGAACTTCAAGTTTTCCATACCTGTCATATATGAGTATAATTCTGGCGTTTCAATAATTCCACCAAGCTTTGCAATTGCCTTTTCAAAGTGCTTTCTTAATGAAATTCCGTCAATATAAATTTCGCCACTTGTTGGTTCGGCAAGACCAGTAAGCATTCTTATAATGGTGGTTTTACCTGCACCATTTGGACCAATAAGGCCAAAAATTTCGCCCTTTATAATTTCAAAAGAAACATTGTCAACGGCAACTCTGTTTTTAAAAACTTTTGTTAAATTGTCAACTTCCAATACAAACTTTGCCAAAAGATGTACCTCCAATCAAATATTAGTTTAACATAAATACATAAAGATGTAAAGATAAAAATTGTTGCAAGAAATATTTTAAATGCAAAACTTCCAACTAATTATAGAAATTTGCCATTTTGCTGAGTGCTTTTTTGATAAATGGATTGATTATCAAAACAACCGAATAACAAATTGGCAAGATGAAACTTGCAGAATAATCAATAATGTTTGCAAAAGTCATTCCCAAAAATAGATTTGTTGCAAGCGTCAAAATCATAAGAACAATAACCACAAAAATGGTGTAGAGCATTTCGTTGCTGTTCAGTTTTTCAACTTTTTTTGACTTGTTTGCCAAATATTTTGCAAATCTGAAAAGCAGAAGTGCAATTGCAACAACATAACTAACAATGTAAACCGCATTTTGTTGTGGAGAAATTGTTGTTTTTTGCGAAGTGCAAATTAAAGTTATTGTTGTGAACAAGCAAATGAGTATGCTAATTATAAATGTGCTTACCAAATTTAATTTGTTGATTGAAATAAACTTTGAAGCAACTTTTTGCTCACTCTTTTTGTTGTAGTATCTAATTTGATAATCTGGCACTTCAAAATTATTATTTACATTTGAGCACTTTTTATCAAATGGAATAATTTGTTCGGTTGCTGGCTGTGGAGCAACTGTTTGTTGTCTGCTTTGGTCAACATTTGAATTACTAAAACCGCCATAATTTGCGTTTTGTGCTTCATTTTGATAATTGTTTTGATAGTCACTTTGATAGCCGTTTTGATAACTGTTTTGAGCTTGTTCATTTGCCATACGGTCAAGTTTTTCAAACACATTTTCTTCGTGAGAATATGAGCTTGTGTATGGATTACTGCTCAAAGTTGTTTTGTCATAGTTAAATGTTCGGTTGACATCCATTGATGTATCACGCCTTGGAAGGTCATCTACAAATGGTTTTGGTGTTTGTTCAACCTTGCTAGCATTTCCTGGCATTGTTACATAATTGTGCTGGTTGTAGCCCTCTGGTGTTTCAACAAAAGATGATGCTTCTTGTGTTGTTTCAGTTTTTTCAGCTTGTGATGGAGTAGCATCATTTTGTGAAGTTGTTTGTTCTTCTTTTGCTGGGGCATCGTTTGACATCATATCGCCAAAAATATCTCTATAATCAAAATTTTTGTTTTCAACATTTTCTGCTGACTGTGTTTTTTCATTGTTAGTTACTTTTGCATTGTTTGGATGGAAAAAGTCATCATTACAAATATGTCGTGTTTCACTCAACACACCATCATTCACATTTTGGCTTGTGTTTTCTTCTTGCAAAGTTTTATTGTTATCCGTTGCAGAAAGTTCGTTTTCATAGTCATTTAAAGCAGAGTAGTCAAGACTGTCAAGGTAACTTTCGCCATTAGGGGAGTCTTGCTTTAAATGAGAGCTCTCTGGTGTTTCATAAGCAGAGTTTTGAATGAAACTATTTGAACCATAATATGCCTTTTTGTAGTCATCAAGGTTTTCTTCATTTTTTTGCAAAGAAACATCAGTTTTTTCTGGTTGCAAGTTTTGTGTTTCAATATTGTTTTCAGAAGTTACATCTTCAGTTTTTTCAGTGTTTTGTTTATCAACTTTTGTTGTAAAGTTTTCAAGAATATCATCATAGTTGTTTGTGGTTTGTTCTGTTAGTTCTTGTTTTTCTTCCAAAACATCGTCTTCGTTTTGTGTTGGCTTGTTTTGTGAATAAGTAAACAAATCAAGTTGTTTTGCACTTTCATCATCTGTGGCTTCAACATTTGCGTTTTCAACATCATTTTGTTCGGCTGGTGCATCTTCTTTAAACAACTCATCAACATCATTTGAAGTTGAAGTTTCATTTTCTACATCATCTTCATTTTGAGCATTTTCCTGAATGTCATTTTCTTGATTTGTGTTGTCAATTCCGCCGATATTTTCTTCGTTTAAATTTTCGTCTTCAAAAGTTTGGTCTTCATCGTTTTCAGTATTTGTCATTTGTTCATTGTCTGGCTCTTCAACAAAATCAGCAGAAGCATTTTGTTCGGTTTCATTTGAGTTTTCTTGTTCGTCTTCAATGTTTTCAATGTTTGTTGTTGATGCAAACCCAAAAAGGTCAGATTGTTGGTTGTCATTTTGCGCATCATCACTTTGCGTTGGTTGTTCAAAATTTGACCTTAAAAGGCTGTCAATGTCTTGCTCGTCTTCAGCATCATTTTCAGTTTCTTCAGCATTATCTTCTGGTTCTTCTTCGTTTGTTTCATCACTCAAATCAGTTTCGTCATCAGTTTCTGCCACAAAATTTTGCTCATTCTGTTGCTCATCATCTTGAGTTATGTTGTCATCTTTTGGAGCAGTTTCGCTGTAAGACGTGAAAGAAGAGAATAAGTCACCAGAAGAAGTATTTTCGGTTTGTTCTTGCTTTTGAACTAGATGGTCGGTTGACTTGATTATTTCATCAACTTCATCTTCATGTGATGATGACGCATTTTGCTTTAATTCTTCAACATCATTTTTAACAGAAGATATGTCCTTGTCCAGTTCAGATTGTTCAAACAACGAATCAACAATGCCATCTCTTGCATCTTCCCAAGAGAAATTGCTGTTTTCAATACGCTTTCTGCCGGCATCGGTCAAACTGTAATAATGTCGTCTGCCACCAAGGTCACTGTCTCGCCAATAACTTGAAATTTCATTTCGTGCTTCAAGGCGTTTTAAACCACTATACAAACTTGGTTGTTTCAAAATATAAACACCATTGGTTTTTTCTTCAACTTCTTTGCAAATTTCATAGCCATATTTATCGCCGGTTTGCAATGCTTTTAGCAAAATGTTATACACTGAACCTCTGCCAGAACCTATGCTTTTTTTCATTAGTCATGTATCTCCCAATTAAAATATATAAATATTTTAACTTAAATGTAGAATAATGTCAATAAAAATACTATGCAAACAATGGTTTTAATGCTATGCAATTCTTTTTTTTCAATTTTTTGGACATATTTTTTTCAGTTTGGTATAATTGAAGTATGATAGAACCAAAAGAGATTATAAGAACAAGCCGAAGAAGTCTTGCACTGACAATAAATGAGCGTGGTGAACTGATTGTTCATGCGCCAAAAAATATGCCACTGTATGACATTATGGACTTTTTGCAAAAAAAGGAAAAGTGGATAGATGAAAAATGCAACAACATAAATAACATTTTAAGCAAAAACAAAGAGATTGTTGAATATCAAGAAATTTTCTTTTTGGGCAAGAGATACAAGGTTGTTGAAACACAGGGAATAGAAACAAATTATTTAACTGACAAAACAATTTTGATTGAACGGACAAAAAACATAAATAAGCGAAAGCAGAGTCTAAAAAATTGGTATATGCAAAATGTTGAAAATGTGCTTGTCCCACGAGTTCAAAAACTTGCTGAATTTATGAAACTCAAATACAAAAGCATTTCCATTATAAACAGCAAAGCAAAGTGGGGTATGTGCGACTCAAAGCGAAATTTATACTTCAACTGGAAAATGCTTATGTTAAGCCCAAATGTGATTGACTATATCATAATTCACGAACTTTCACATTTGATTGAGTTAAATCATTCGCCAAAATTTTGGGAGATTGTCAAGGCAGTTTTGCCAAACTACAAACACCTAAAAGAGATTTTAAACAGATGTGGCTTTTTGATTAAATTATACTGATTTTGCTAGAAAAAATTAGAAAATAGTGGGGTGTAGAAATATAAAAATTTTTAGCATACAAACAATTTTGGGAGTGGTGTGGAGTGAAAAAGAGAAGCGAAGAGTAAATGCCCTCCCTTTTGCTTCTCTTTTTTTATGTTTTTTTACATCAAAACAATTTACATAATTTTAGTATAGACAAACAAGACACATTATTTTTACCCTTTAATTGAGTTGGTTTTTCTGTTTTGATTAGGAAATTTGAGAGTGCCTTTTTTATTTGGCATTGCAAATTGCCATTATTTTTGTTTACTATTTTATTAAAAAAGTTGTGAATAGGATGTGTGCAATAATTTTACAAAATACTATTCGCTTTTTAGATTGAAAATGTAAAAATTCGCCGGAAAATGTGAAAAAAGCGTAGCGGAGCAATATTGTGCTCTCCAAACAAACTATTCGCAAAAGAACAGTTTTACGAATAGATAGGGGTGTTTTTGAGAGTGGTTTTGATGTTTTTTAGATTTTTGGTCAAATTTTACATTTTTTTAATTTTTTAAAATTTTGGTTTATTTGTTAAATTTTTTATTTTATTTTTTGCATATTACATTACGCAAAACAACCGATTTATGTAGCAATTTATATACTTTCAATGAACAAATCATTGTATTAGTTACTCAGTATTAGTTACTCAAAAAACCTACATTAAACTTGGTTGTTAGCTTTTTATATACAGCGCATAACAAAAATCATCTTATAATTTCAATATTGTTTTATTTGGTAAAATACATATATGAATGAAGCGAATCCTTTAACTTTTATGACAAAAACAAATGAGCATTTTGGGCAATTATTTTTATTTCAAAAAGTTTGCATAGCACTGTTATGCAACATTTTTGAATATCACTCAAATTTGTCACATATTTCGGTATTTTTGAACAAATAAATAAAATCAAAAATTATAGTTATTATTATAAAGTTTTATTCTACTTTTTGTTTTTAGAAGATGTTTGCATAGCACTATAAAATTTGGCCATCGAAAACCACATAATTTTTTTTCAATGACCAAAATTTTTGATATTTTAAATAATGTTTTTTATTTGCCCAGTTTTTTTATTTCAGTTGGTGCATTTGTTCCATCTAATTCGTCATTTGACTGATTGTTATTTTCATTTGTTTGTTCTTCATCTGCCTCGGCTTCAGCAATGGCTTTTTGAATAAGTGAATCTGTGTTGTAATATAAAAATACCAATTTCTTGATTAGGCTTTTAAGCATTTTTGCGTCGTAATAGCCAATCTTTTTAAACATTTTTTCATTGTTGCCATCTGGATATATCAAATCGTTTTCTGTGCATTGTTTAACAAAGTTAACAATGTCAACAAACATCTTCAAATAGTCATCGCCCTGAAAAAAGGTGCTTGGCACGTTGTATAAAACATTTTCAATAAACAATGATTTGTCGCTTAAATAAACCGAACTCAATTCGCCATTCAAAACTAGTTCTAATTCAAGCATTTTTATAACTTGGCACATCAATAAATAGTTGCCGTTTGTCTGTTGATTTTTTTCTTCCAAATTTTGCATAAGTTTTGTTGGATTTTCAACTCGGTTATAGCCAAGTTTTTTAAACTCAACATTGCCATTGTTTTCAAAATTGTAAACCACATAAACAATTGCTGAAATTTGGACATCTTTTGAACTTGAAAACTTAATGAACACAACATTGTTTTTAAAATATACACTGTCTGATTGTGTTAAATATTTTTGCAATTCTTGCATAACAATAGATGCAACTTCACTGGCAGTTGAAATTTGTGTTCGGTTGCCAGAATCTGCCAAAATGTTGTGATAAATACTTTTTATTGAACGATGTTTTTTCTTGCGTTTTTTCAGCTCCTGTTGTTGCTGATATTCTTTTGCCAAAACAGCGTTTTTGTCTGCTGGCAAAACAAGATAAAACTCCATTGGTTCAAGCACTTGATAGTTGCTTTTTATGGCGTAACTTCCGTATGGCAAAACACTGACATTTTGCTTAACAAGATATTGTTTGCAAATTTCATTTAGTGCTTTTGTAACATCATTAAAGCACGAATCTGCAACATCGTTATATTCGTTTGCATAGTAACTTAATGTGTCAAACAAAAAGTCCATATTTTCTTTATTTATTGGCATAATTTTTCTCCAATGTTATTGTATAATTTTTGCCAGTCGTTGTCAACTTAATAACTTGACAATCAATTTTTTAAAAAAAATTGTAACAGATGATATTTTGTGATATAATTATTGCAAATGGGAAAATATTTTGCAGATAGAAATTTAAAAACAATTGAAAAAATACGAAAATTTTCAAAACAACTGCCAGATTGCTGTTGCGATTTTTTGCTTGGAATTGAAGGCAATTCTTCTGCATTAACAAGGCTTGGTTATTGCTATGATATGCTTACATTTTTCACATTTTTGCAAGATGAATGCGTGAAATTTGATGGCAAAAAAGTTGTTGATTTCACATATCAAGATGTCAACAGAATAACCGACACCGACATTGAACAATATTTGAGCTATCTAAACGGCTACAAGCGAAAAAATGGCAAAACTTACGCCAATTCAGAAAAGACAAAATCAAGAAAATTTGCTTGCATAAGGGCGATGTTTAAATTCTTTTTTAAGAAAAACAAAATAGATGCAAATGTAACCGAAAAAGTTAATGCGCCAAAAACACACGAAAAAGAAATTGTAAGGCTTGAAGTAAACGAAGTTGCAAATCTTTTGGACAGCGTTGAAAAAGGCAATCACCTAACAAAAATGCAACAGGCATTTCACGGACATACTGTTAAAAGAGATATTGCAATTTTAACCTTGTTTTTGGGCACAGGAATAAGAATCAGCGAACTTGTTGGGCTTGATGTTGGCGACATAGATTTTGACCAAAAAGCCTTTACCATAACCAGAAAAGGTGGCAACAGAGTTATTTTGTATTTTGGCGATGAAGTTTATTATGCACTTAAAGATTACATTGAAGAAAGAAATCAAAACAAAAATGTAAGTCCAGATGAAAAGGCATTGTTCTTATCACTGCAAAACAAAAGATTAAATGTTAGAAGCGTTGAAATTTTGGTTAAAAAATACAGCAAGTTAGTCACTCCTCTAAAACACATCACGCCTCACAAACTCAGAAGCACCTATGGCACAAACCTATACAAAGAAACTGGGGACATCTATGTTGTTGCCGATGTTTTGGGACATAAAGATGTAAACACAACCAAAAAATATTACGCTGCAATAACCGACGACATCAGGCGAAATGCAGCAAACAAAGTAAAACTTAGATAGATTTTAGAACATTTGTTTGACATATCTTGTTTTTTGTGATATATTCATAGAAACAAGATTTTTTGTTGGAGATTTGTTTATGAGAAATTTGGAAAATAACATCAAAAACCTTATGCAATACATTTCAGAATTCAACGCAAAAAATGGCTATCTGCCAAGCATTCGAGAAATGGCAAGTCATCTTTCAATCAAAAGCACATCAACCATAAATTATTATCTAAATGTGCTTGAACAACGAGGGCTTATAAGACGAAATCAGCAAAACAGGGCTCGTGCCTTTGAAGTTGTTAAGCAAGATGATTTTGCGGGCTTTAACGCCTATTATTCGCCCGAATATATGCAAAATATAACAAACATACCATTGGTTGGAAATGTCACGGCAGGAATGCCAATTTTGGCTGTTGAAAACATAGAAGGTCAGTTTGGGTTTCCCGAAGATATGTTTGGAAGTGGCGATTTGTTTATGCTAAATGTAACCGGCGAAAGTATGATAAATGCTGGAATTTACAACAATGACATAGTTGTTGTTCACAAGCAATCAAATGCCGTAAACGGCGAAATTGTTGTTGCGCTTATTGATGACTGTGCAACAGTAAAACGCTTTTACAAAGAAGCACATCGCATAAGGCTTCAACCAGAAAATCCAACAATGCAACCAATTTATGCCGATGATGTCACAATTCTTGGAAAGGTTGTTGGGCTTGTTAGAAAAATGAAATATTAAAAAAGTTAAAGATTTGTTTCTTTAACTTTTTTTAAATATAACCTACGTTATAAAATTTGAACAAGCCAAATTTTTTGTTTACTAAATATTTAAACCAACAACTTTGATAAATCAAGTTTTCGCAGTTTAAACAAGCAGTTTTTTGTTTGAAATAGGATTGTTGAAATTGCACAAAACTTTCAATACATAACTTTATAGATTTTTTAAATATTCAATTTCTGCTTTTGAAAGTTTTCGATATTCGCCTGTTTTCAAATTTCCAAGTTTCAAGTTTTCAATTTTAATTCTCTTCAAATATACAACTTGCTTTTTAATGACTTCAAACATCTTTCTAATTTCTCGGTTTCTCCCCTCAAAAATTGTAATTTCAAATCTAGTGTAATTTTCACTGCCATCTAACACCCTAATTTTGCAAGGGTGCAATTTGTAACCATCAATTGTCACACCATTTCTGACAAGGTTTACTTCCCTATCTGTTATGCTTGAATTTATTTTCACAATGTAGGTCTTTCCTATGTTGTGTTTTGGATGAGTGAGTTTGTTTGTGAGTTCTCCATCATTTGTCAAAAGCAAAAGCCCTTCGCTGTTAAAATCAAGCCTACCAACTGGATAAATTCGTGCGTTTGTTTTTATAAGAGAAACAACTGTTTTTCTGTTTCGGTCATCTTGTGCGCTTGAAATGTAGCCAACAGGTTTGTTTAGCATATAATACTCAAACTCTTCTCTATTTTTAACGGGCTTGCCATCAAACAGCACAACATCACTTTCCAAAATATCAGTTGACAAATTTGTTGTGACCTGTCCATTAACTGTTATTCTGCCATCTAAAATATACTCTTCAACTTTTCTTCTGCTGGCAATTCCGCAAGATGCCAAAAACTTGTTTATTCTCATATTATGACCAGTTTTCTATTATATCCTTAATCTTTTGTCCGTAGTCTTTTGTTTCTACATTTTCAATAGTATATATTTTTTCAGTAAAAATCAAGTCATTATTCAAATAAATTTTATATTCCCCAATTGCCGTATCTTTTTCTATTGGCGCATTAACACACTCTGGCAAAGAAAACTTTGTGTTAATTTTGTTTAGTTCGCTTTCTTTAAGTGGGTAGCTAAACCCGTTTTTTGTGTATGCCTTAACACTATCTATCTTTCCGTTTTCAACATTAACGCTGTCTATGTAGCTGTTTGGCTTTAATATACTTTGATAGGTGTATGTTTCAAAACAATTGTCCAAAAGCATTTTGCTTTCTTCAAACATATTTTGGCAATTTAGCACCACGCAAATAAGGCGCATTCCATTTTTAAAAACGCTTGTAACACAACATCTTCTTGCATTGTCCGTAAAGCCTGTTTTCACACCTTCACAACCTTCCATTCCTTGTTGAAGTAACTTGTGCTTGTTTCGCAAAAACCTATTTTGACCTTCTATGTTAGAAGGAATTTGTGCATATTTTGTTTTTACAATTTCTCTAAAATCTTTGTTTTCCATTGCCTTTGCCGTTATTACAGCAAGGTCACAGGCAGATGTATAATGTGTTTTGCTGTCAAGCCCATGTGGGTTGTCAAAATGCGTGTTATGTAAATTGAGTTCTTCTGCTTTTTTGTTCATAAGGTCAACAAATTTTTCAAGACTTCCTTCGCCAACTCTATAAGCAATTGCAAGTGATGCATCGTTTCCGCTTGCAAGCATAAGCCCGTATAACAAATTTCTCATTGAAAGATGCTCATCTTTTTTTAAATATATGCTTGTCCCTTCAATGCCAACGGCTCTATTGTCGGTGGCAAAAACTTCGTCCAAATCTTCCGTGTTTTCAAGCGCCACAAGGGCTGTCATAACCTTTGTTGTGCTTGCCATTGGCAATTGCTCATCTTTGTTTTTTTCTGCCAAAACTCTGCCAGAATTCGCCTCAATAACAACTGCGCCCTTTGCAGAAATTCCAATGTCTGTTTGCGCCACGCTTTGTGCTCTGCTTGGCAAAAGGACAAAACACGAAATATAAACCATAATCATCACCAAAAAGCACAAAAATATGTTTATAAAATTTTTTTTCATACAACCCTCACTTAACCTTTTTTGTTATGTCGCTAGCAAGTTTAACAAGCTCGTCAAAAGTGCTTTTGTTGTCAAGTGTAACAAACTCCGTTTTGCCATTTTTCATAACCAAAAAGCCTATTGGCGAAATGCTAAAACCAGCCGTTGAGCCACCGGCAAAAGGATATTCCTTTTGTGCATTTTTTGGTGGAATGTTTTGAGAGTATTCGCCACCACCAGCAACAAAACCAACAATCACTTTTGTTATTGGAATGATTGTTGTCCCGTCAAGGCAACTTATTGGCGTGCCAACAACGGTGTCAACATCAATAATGTCCTTTATTTTTGTCATTGCATTTTGCATTAAATTTTGTATTTTTGTGTTGTCTTGCATTTTTTAATCTCCTTTTGTTTTGGTTTTGTTTTTATAAATTTGGCTTCAACAAAGCTCCAAATCATATCATAAATGCTTAAAGATATTTTTGCCTTTATTCCAATTTTTATTACGGTGCTTTCAAAATTTGGAAAACATTTTGATGTCATTTGGACTTCGCTTTTTTTGGTCTTTAAAACGGCATATAAAATTTTTGAAAACACATCAAAATAACCAACGACCATACTTGACAAAAACGGGTTACCATCAATGCCAAAATTAAAATATATGCCGATGTGCTTTAAGTATATTTTTCTAAAAATTATGTCTTGCACATTTGTGTAAACTTCAATTGACTGTTTATCAATTTTAAGGGAAAGATACTTGCGTTTGCCATTTGTTTTTGTAAGTTCCAAACAACCATCAAAAAAGCGAAAGCTATAGTTCAAAATTTTTATTGAAACAAATTTAAGTTCAATTTTCCCAGAGTTATTTTTAACGTTGAAATACACTTTTGCTTTTAAAGTTAATGGCATAACAAAAAGCATAATCAAAATTAAAATGATACAAAAATAGCCACTTGTCATAATATATTTTCTTAAAAAAATCACATTTTATGCATAAAAAAGATGGCAAAACTGCCATCTAATTTTCTTTGTAAATTTAATTAAAAATCAATGTCCGGATTATCTTCAAGCAAACTGTAATCAATGCCAGAACTCAGTCGCCCATTTTCTTCATCTGCTTCGCCAGTCAATTCATCAAGTGGTGTGTCCTCCGAAACATTTTCAATGGTTTTTGTTTCTTCTCTTTGTGTTTGAATTTCTTTTGGTTCATCTTTCACATTTGTGCCGTCATCTAAATTTTGGTGTTCTGGCTCGTTTGAAACTTCTGCTTCTTCTATTTCAGTTACATTTTCTTCGCTTTCAGTTTTATCTTCTTCTGCAATGGTCTGGTTTTCACTTGCTTTGTTTGTGACTTCTTCTTCAAGTTCAACCTTGTCTAAAATTTCCGGTTCATTTTCAAGTTCCATTTTGGCAGGTTTTTCTTTTGACTTGTTGCCTTTTCGTGTTTTTTTGCTTGTTTCTTTTTCAGCGTTATTGGCAACAACATTAGTAGAGCTATCTTCCAATTTTTCGGAATCGCTAGATGCTTTAACATCATCATTTTTGTTGGCTTCTGCTGGCTTTTCTGCGTCAACTGATTGTTTGTCTAAATCTGCTTGCACATCTTTGTCATCAGTCTTATTATCTTGTCGATTATCTGCACTCTTATTATCTTGACTTTCATCATCGTCTGGAATTTCAAACTCATTGTAAAGATGGTTATTTTCAGTTTCAATTTGTTGAATGTCTTTCATAAGGTCATCATAATTTGGCAAGTCTTTTATGTCGTTAATTCCAAAATGACGCAAAAATTCATCTGTTGTTCCAAACAAAAGTGGTTTGCCAATTGCATCTTTTCTGCCAACAACTTCAATCAGCTTGTAGTTTAACAATGTTTGAATTGCATAGTCGCTGTTAAGACCTCTTATGTCTTGCACATCAAGTCTTGTGACAGGTTGCTTGTAAGCAATAATTGCCATAACTTCAAGGGTCGCCCTTGAAAGTTGACGTTCCCTAATTGGGTTAAGGACAAGCGAAACATCATCAGCATATTTTGGGTTGCCACAAAGTTGCAACTTGTCTTTGTATGTAATAAAGTTTATGCCACAATTTTCATCGTAGCGCTTTTTCAAAACTTCAATTGCTTTGTCTAGTGCCTTTGGGGTGATTTGCAATTTTTCCATAATTGTTCCACGGTCGAGCCCATCGCCAGACAAAAACAACAATCCCTCCAAAACTTTGTCTAAATCATTCATTGTAATTTTCTCCCTTAACTATGTCAATTTCGCCAAACATTTCAGTTTGCTTAACATTTATAATTTGCAATTTCAAAAGTTCCAACATTGCCATAAAAAGTGTGATGACTTCGCCACGAGTAAAATCTTCGCCAACCATTTCATCAAACCTTATGCTATCTCTGTTTGACAGCAAAGTTTTAATTTCAAATATCTTTTCTTCAACTGTCCAACGGTCTTTTACAATGGTTCGTTCTTCTTCGGCAACTTCCCTAATAACTGCCTTGTTCATCAAACTTGTAAAGGCGTTAATAAGCCCCTCAATGTTCATTTGTTTAAGCACATTTCTAAAGTCATTTACCTTTTCATCGGGAAGTTTATACATTTGATTTACAACTTCCTGCTTCTTCATTTTTTCGCTTGCTTCTTTAAATAGTTTGTATTCTTTCAATCGTTGCAAAAGAAGCCACTCTGGGTCATTTTCGTCTTGTTCTTTTTCTTGCTCTTGTGGAATCATAGACTTAGATTTAATTTCAAGCAAAGTGGCAGCAACCTCAATAAATTCGGCAGCCATTTCCATGTCAATCGTGTCCAAATCTTTCATATATTCAAGATATTGTTCTGTTACACTTGCAAGATTTACATCTTGAATTTCAACCTTGCTGTCCTTAATCAAAAACAGCAAAAGGTCAAGTGGTCCTTCAAAATTTGAAAGTTTAATTTTGTAGGAGTCACTTGTTTCAAATTTACTTAAATAATTTTCTGTAACCTTGGCTTCGCCAATGTTGATGTTTGTTGATTTTTGTTGCTCAACAACATCAATTTTGTTTTGCAAACGCTCTTCGGTTTGCTTCATAATTGTGTCATTTAAAATTCTTGAAACATTTGCTCTTGCCTTTTTAACTTCTGGCGATTCCACAACAATTTGTGGTTCGCCGTCTTGCCCTGTGGCAGATGTTCCGTTTAGTGCATTTGCTCTTTCAAATAGTTCTTTTTCAAATTCGTCTTTATATTCCATCACATTACCCAATACCAAAAATTTATAAGTGGAGTTATCATAAACTTGACAGCATTATTTATGATTATTGCAGGAAGCACGCTAACCACAATAATTAGCAAAATCAATCGACTATATTTTTCAAGTGTTTGAAGCATTTTGCTATTAGACCTTGAAAACACACTAAACGCAAAGTAACTATCTAGTGGCGGAACAGGAATTAGATTGAACAAAACAAGTGAAAGATTTACAATTGTCATTTGCATAAATAGTGCCGAAATAAAAGATATACAAAAACTCCAAAATGGTGCCGTAACACCACCACCAAGTTTTTGAACGAGCACATAAACCCCCGCACTGAAAAAAGCAAAAAAGAAATTTGCAATGATTCCAGCAGTTTGTGCCATAAATGAATCTCGTTTAAGATTTTCAAAATTTAATGGATTTATTGAAACTGGTTTCACCCAACCAAAGCCATAAAGAAGCAAACAAACTGAGCTGAGCCAATCGACATTTTTAAGTGGATTTAACGTTAGCCTTTTGGCAAAAATTGGAGTGCTGTCACCCAAACTGCAAGCCTTGGCAGCAATTGCATAGCCGTGAATTGTTATGCTGATTACAACGGCAAAAATATATGCGATAAGCACATATATTGTGTCAATTGAAATGTTGCCAGTCAAAATCCAAACCATTATTTCTCCATTACTACCTAGATATTATATACTATAAAATGAATTAGTGCAATAAAAAAATTAAAAAAATACACAGCCAAATTGACTGTATATTTTTTTGTATTTTGTTTTTTAAATGGTTTTAAATCTTAAAATTTAGGTTAAGTTTATTATTTTGCACAAAGTGACCAGTTGTCAAACACACTGTGAACGGCATCAAAGTATGTTGGTGTGAGATAGTCGGCATTTGAAACAAGTTCGGTTGAGCAAACTTCTTTTCCATCGCAAATCACAACAACTTTTCCCACAACATCGCCAGTCTTCACTGGGGTTTTTATGTCATTAAATTGTGTTTCAACTTGATACTTGCCTTCGGCGTTTCCGTGTTCCAAAGTCATAAACAAATCTTCTTTTGAATGGCATTCAACAAAGTTTTTTGTGCCTTTAATTTTTTTGTCTGTTTTTAAGATGTTTGTTGAGTCAACCACCTTAACGCTTTTGAAATTTGCAAATCCAAAATTAAGCAAACTTGATGAAACGCTAAATCTTTCATTGCTTGTTTTTGCGCCCATAACAACCGAAATAATATCCATATCATTTCGTTTTGCCTCAACGCTTAAACAATAGCCAGCTTCATCAGTAAAACCGGTCTTTCCACAAACACAACCAGGATAGTATTTCACAAGTCGGTTGGTGTTTACAAGTTCGGTAACTCTTCCACTTTCGTGAACTAAATTGTCCATCCAAATGCTACTGTATTTATGATACAAATCGTGTTTTGAAACAACTTTTAAAAGTTTTGCAATGTCATGAGCAGTTGAATATTGATTAAACGCCGGAAGCCCCGTTGAATTTGCATACAAAGTGTTGGTCATTCCAAGTTCCTTTGCCCTGCTATTCATAACATCAACAAACAAAGTTTCACTGCCCGAATAGTTCTCGGCAAGCACAACGCTACTATCATTTGCAGAAGCGACAATAACACTTTTAAGCAAATTGTCAATTGTGTATGACTTTCCCGCATCCAAAAACGCCTGACTTCCTTCCATGCTTGCTGCATAATCACTTACAGTAAGCATTGTGTCAAGTGACCACTCGCCACGCTCAATTTTTTCCATTGTAAGTAAACTTGTCATAAGTTTAACCATACTTGCAACTTCATGTTTTTCTTCACTGTTTTTTTCTTTAAGTAAAATCCCCGTCTTTGCATCCATCAAACAATAAGACTTAACATCAAAATCTTCACTGTTTTCTGCCAAAACAATGTTGTTTGGCAAAAGCGAAACCAAACACAAAATTGTGGCAAAAATACTTATAATCATCAACAATATCTTCTTTTTCATAATTTTACCTCAATGATATTGTTTGCAAATTTAAAAAAAATATCAAAACAAGGCAAAATATGGACAAAAAATATGGCACAAAAGTTTGCATAGCACTTGTTTTTAAGTTTGCATAGCACTATGCATAATACTATGCAATACTATGCAAACTAATCTTGTTTTTTAAATTTAAATGAATAAAATTATATAAACAATTAAAATTTATTTTATTTCAACTTTGCTTGCCTAAATCATTGGTTGGATTTGACAAAATTTTCTCACATAACTTTCACACAAAAACAATTTGTTTTTAGCGTTAAAGGTCATTTTGCATCAACAAAAAACGCCTAGCAAAATTTTTTTAGGCGTTATTTTTATATAACTATTGTAAAAAGCATTTATTGCAAAAAATTGTCCAGTCTTTTTTTTAAAATTTAAATTTGTTCAACAAAATTTTCAATAAGTGTTTCAAGATTTTTTGATGCAATTTTACTGTTTTCCAAAACTTCTTCATGGGTCATTTTTTCAGTTGTCATTCCACTTCCCATATTGGTTATCACACTAATTCCTAAAACCTTAAGATTGCATTGAACTGCCGAAATAACCTCAAGTGCAGTGCTCATTCCAACTGCATCAGCGCCAATTGCGCGAGCAAATTTAACTTCTGCTTTTGTTTCATAACTTGGCCCCGTAAACTGCATATATGCGCCTTCTTTAAGTGCTATGCAATTTTGTTTTGCAATTTTTCTTACAAGTTCACAGTATTCGCTGTTATAAGCATCTTGCATATCAACAAACTCAACGCCATAATCTATTGGTGCACCACCAATAAGTGGATTTTGTCCAGTAAAATTTATGTGGTCAGTAATAAGCATAAGGTCGCCCGGTTTAAATGTTGGATTAACTCCACCAGCAGCATTTGTAACAATAAGCGTTTTAACACCAAGTTCTTTAAAAATGTAAATGGGCATTGCAACTTGTTTTGCCGAAAAACCTGAGTAAAAGTGAAATCTACCCTGCATTGCAATTATATTTTTGCCATACAAACTGCCGAATATAAATTGATTTTTGTGCCCTTGAACATTTGTGCGAGGCATATTTGGTAGCTCATCATAACGTATTATTGTTTGATTTTGCAATTTTTGTGCAAGCCCATCTAGTCCACTGCCCAAAATTATTGCAATATCTGGCAAAATCGTCAGTTTTTCCTTGATTTTTTGAGCAATGTTTTTGATTATTTCTTCCATACTTTTTCTCCAATTTCAGTAGGTTTTCCAAGCAAATATTCTTCAACCAATTGACCAATGTTGTAAAAACCATTCAAAATTCCAAGGTTTACATTTTGATTTACATTTTTACCATAAATCAATATTGGTGTAAACTCTCTGCTGTGGTCAGTTAATGGCGTTGTTGGGTCGTTTCCGTGGTCACCAGTCAACATCAAAACATCATCTGGCTTCATTTCTGGAATAAACTTACTCAAAAATTGGTCGGTATCTTCCAAACTCTTTGCATAACCCGGAACATTATTTCTATGACCATACAACATATCAGTATCAACCAAGTTTATAAAACAAAGCCCTTCAAAATGTTTGTTCAAAATTTCTTGCGTTGAGTTTAAAGCATCTTTGTTGTTGTGGCTTGGATAGTTTTGTGAAATGCTTTTACCTGCAAAAATATCACTAATTTTGCCAACTGCAATCACATCTTTTTTTGCTTCTATCAAATGCTCCATTGTGTTGTTTTTGTCCGGAATTACTGAATAATCTCGTCTTCCTTCATTTATGCGTTCAAAGTGATTTATTGTTCCCATAAAAGGTCTTGCAATAACTCTGCCAACTGCATATTTGCCATTCATAATTTCTCGGGCTTTTTTGCAGTAGTCATATAACTTTTCAAGTGGCACAACATCTGTGTGGCATGCAATTTGCAAAACACTATCTGCCGATGTGTAAACAATTGGATAGCCAGTTTTTAGGTGCTCTTCGCCCAAGTCTTGAATTATTTGTGTTCCGCTTGCAACCACATTGCCAAGAATTTTCGTTCCAAACGCTTGTTCCAATTTCTCTACAACTTCATCCGGAAAACCATTTGGAAAAGTTGGTCGTGGCGTTTTTGTAACAAGCCCCATCATCTCAAAATGACCTGTTGTAGTGTCCTTTCCAATACTTTGCTCACGCATTTTTCCATAAGCACCCAAAATGGCGCTTTCCTTTGGAAAATGTAAACCATCTATGCTGGTAAGCCCCAGTTTTTTTAGGGTTGGAATGTTTAACGGAATTTGCGCATTCACATTTTCTAGTGTGTTGCTTCCTTCATCGCCAAATTTGTTGGCATCTTCACTAGCTCCAACACCAAAGCCATCTAATACAAATAAAAATACTCTTTTTTCCATACCTTTATTATAACATCAAAATTTAAAAATATTAAACGATTATTACAATAAAATTTTTAAAAAGTAAGGAAATTAAAGAAAGTAGCAAGCAAGAAATTATCATAACAATGCCGGCAATCACAATTGCCTTGTATGGATAACAAGAAAATTTTGAACTGTTGCCACAACACAAACACAGCTGATGGCACATCACAAAAATTGCAATGAGAAGCACCAAATTCACAAGTGTTAAAAGGAAGTAAAATATGACAAACAAAAAGCCTTTTAGTCCCAAAATATGGACAAAAATTATTGAGTTAATTGTTAAGCAAAAACTGAGATAAGCAAAGAAAATGTAGCTTAAAAATGACAACATCGGAAAATTGTTTATCACCATAATAAGCAAGGCAAAAAACAAATATTTGAGCACATTTTTCAGCAAAAAACTTATGAAAGAACCACCGGAGAAAATGGCAATTATTGTTTTATCAGAGATGTTTATAAATGTGAAATTTGATGCGTTTTTAATACCAACACAAAGTCCAAGAGAAAGCCCAATTAAAAACGAAATAAAAGAAATTAAAAAGTATTTTTTGTTTGAAAAAACAAACTCCAAAAGTGTTTCTTTAACATAATATATATTTCTATTTATTGCTTTTGCTTTCGACATATTATATTGTATTTCGATGTGTGGTTAAATAGGACAAATTTGCAAAAGTCTATTGATTTATCATCCAGTCTAGGTAAATTCCAAACCCTTTGCTTGGGTCATTTATAAACACGTGCGTAACTGCTCCAACTATGCGCTCGTTTTGTATGATTGGGCTTCCACTCATTCCTTGAATTATTCCGCCCGTCCTTTTAAGAAGCTCTTTGTCAGTCACTTTTATAACCATACTCTTTTCGTTGTTTGTGCTTTGGTAGTTAGTTTTTACAATTTCAATTTCATAGTCTTTTATCTCTTTGCCATCTATTGATGTTCTTATGTAGGCTTTGCCCGGTTTTGCATACAATCTTCCGCCAGCCTTTAGCACTTGTTTTTCTTTAAGCAGTTTGCAGTCTTCATTCATAGTTCCAAAAACACCATAACTGCAGTTTTTGTCAACATTTCCGTAGTTATTTTTGCCCTGCAAAAAAATACCTTTCATCTCTCCAGCCTTGCCTTTTGTCCCCTTGTTTACGCCAATGATTGTGCAGGGATAAACCTTTCCGCTGTGAATGTTGAAAACGGTTTTTGTGTCGCCATCACAAATTGCATGCCCAAGCGCACCAAAACGCAAATCATCTTTTTTCACGTATGTAAGCGTTCCTATGCCAGAGGCATCATCTTTAACCCAAAGACCAAGTTTGTAAATTCTGCTGTTTTTGTCAAGTGCTGGTGTTATGGTTGTTGAAATGGTTTTATCATCTCGCAAAACTTCAACATCAAGGGTTTTTCCTTTGTTTTCGGCACTATTTACAATTCGGCAAATATCAGCAACTGATTCAACATCTTCACCAGCAATTTTTTTTATGATGTCACCCCTTTTTATATTGCTGTCTTTAAGTGTTTCAACAACACCATTTTCAGTTTCAACATTGCTTATGGTTATCACAACCACGCCATCGCCATTAAGCGCAAAGCCAACAATGTCGCCACCAACAAACAGTTCTTCATCAAGAGTGTTAAGTTTTATTGTTTTTATTGTGATAAGATTAAAAAGTTTAAGCTTAAGTTGATAGCCCGATTCGTTTTGCCCAGATGACGCTTGAACATTGCCACTTATGTTGCAACCAATAAAGTTGCCAAAAGGCTTGGAACTGCCAATATTTTGAATGTCATCCAAACTTAAATTTACCGTGTCAGGCAAAGCAAAAATGGATATGAAAGGCGTCGTGAAAAATACATAGGCAAAAGAAGCTAGCACAAGCACAAGCCCTATCAAAAATATCTGTTTTAGCGTTTTTGCCATAAAAAACCACTCCTTGTGAGAGTAGTTTATATAATACAAATTTTATTATACTCAAAAACAATATTTGTCAAATTTTTCTAGTTGATGCTCTGTTTAAATTTATCCTGTTCTTCAATCATTTCTTGAGCATTTTTAAGCGAAATTTCGGTTGGTTTTTCGCCAGACATAAACCTTGCAACTTCTTTAATTTTGCCTTGCATATCAAGTTCTATAATGTGCGTTTGAGTTTTGCCATTTTCTTCCAATTTATAAATCAAAAAGTTGTGGTCTGCCATTGATGCAATTTGCTGAGAGTGTGTGACAACAATAACCTGATGTTTTTTTGAAATGATTGCCATAAGTTTGGCAACGGCTTCACTCATTGCACCACTAATACCCGTGTCTATTTCATCAAAAATCATTGTTGGCATTTGGTCACTGTCTGCCATAACTGCTTTGAGTGCAAGCATAAATCTGCTTATTTCTCCGCCTGATGCAATTTTTGAAATTGGCTTTTCATCTTCACCAAGATTTGCCGAAAACATAAGCTCAACCTTATCAAGACCAGTTCCATAAATTTTGTTTTCATCTTGCAAAATTTCTTGAAAATCAAATTTAAGTTTTGCATTTTTCATACCAAGATTTGCAAGGTTTTTAAGCACTTTGTCGCAAAAATCTTTTGCCACTTTTTGCCTTAAATTATGAATTTCATCACCAACAGAAAAAATGGATTTTAATAGATTTTGCTTTTCAGTTTCAAGTTTGATAAGCTCATCTTTTGCATTGATTAAATTATTGCAACTTTGCTTTGTTTCATTTAGGCATTCAAGCACTTCTTCAACAGACTTTCCATACTTTCTAAAAAGTGAGTTATATAGGTCAATTCGGTCCTCTATTTTGTTTTGCTCATCTTCACTAAAATCAAAATTTTCAGAGTATTCACTAAGGCTGTCAAGTATGTCATTTAATTCAATTTTCACACTATTTAAGCGCGTTGCTAGGTCGGACAAATTTGAGTCGTATTGCTCTGCTTGATTTAGGTTTTGTGTTGCAAAAGAAACTTTGTCAACCGTTCCATCATTAAGCGAATTTTGTGCGAGATTGACATTTGAAATTATTTTTCCCGCGCTTGCGAGAACCTTTTTTCTGTTTAATGTATCTTCATAGTCTTGCACAGAAATTTGAGCATTTTCAATTTCACGAATTTGATATTGATATAGGTCAATTGCCCTTAGCCTTTCTTCATCATTACCACCAAAACTTGCTACCAACTTGTTTAGTCCTTTAAGTTTCGCAAAAAGAGTTTGATACTCCTTGTATTGCTTGCTTTCTCTAATTTTTCCATACTCATCTAAAAAGGCGATGTGGCTTGCTGGATTGAAAATTGTTTGATTTCCATTTTGACCATAACTATCAACCAAAAGTGCCGATAATTCTTTTAACATCGAAAGGGTTATCGCTTGACCATTAACCTTAATTTCACTTCTTCCAGAAATGTCATACTGCCGTGTTATAAAAAGTTGACTGTCAAAAGACAAATCATATTTTTCAAAAAAAGCTTTAACAGAGTTTTGCGCATAACTTTCAACTAAAAACAGTCCTTTCACACAAAAAGAACTTTCGCCAGTTCTAAGCAATGTTTTGTCCGTTCTATCGCCAAGCAAAAGCCCAATGGAATCAATCAAAATAGATTTTCCTGCACCGGTTTCGCCAGTCAAGGCATTTAAACCATTTTTGAAATTTATTTCTGCATTGCTAATAAGTGCAATATTGTTAACTACCAAATTTTCTAACATATCAAAAAAATTATAGCATTTAATACAAAAAATTACAAATAAAAAAAGATAACTACCTTTTAGGTAGTTAAAACATTTCTGAAATTTTGTCTGCAACAACACTTGCATCTTCATTTGTTGGGCAAATCACCATAACAGTTTCATCGCCATAGGTTGTGCCAAGAACATTTTTAAGGTTGAGCTTGTCAACAAAACCACTAATTGCATTTGACACACCTTTTAAGGTTTTTATTACAACAAGATTTTGTGCTTGCTTTACGCTTATTATTGCTTCTTTGTATATTCCCATATACTTTCCACTAACTTGTTGCTCAGTGCTGTCAACATAGGCATATTTATATCTCTTGTTGTCAGTCATAATCTTGATAAGTCCAAGTTCTTTTATATCACGAGAAATTGTGGCTTGGGTTATGTCGTAGTTCAACGCACGCAATTCATTAACCAAGTCATCTTGCGTTTCAATTTCTTTTGATTGGATTATCTCCAAAATTTTTGACTGTCTAGCACTTCTTGCCATTTTTATACCTCTTATTTTTGTTAGTAATTTCGGGCTTTTTTGCCTCTATGCATAAATATGCTTTATATTTATTCATCGATTGCAAAATAATTATACAATACATTTTATAATTATGCAAGAGATTTTTGCATATTTATGCAAACAATTTTTTATAAATATTTATAAAATTTTATAACTATAAATTTTGTTAGGAATAATTATACATTATAGTTATACATCAATAAGAATATTTATATTTTTGTTTTTATTTTATAGAAAATTTTGCCTCATTTGCCCTTTCAGTTTATGTCAACAAGAGCAATTTTGACACACTTTATCTTTCACGCACCTTTTCATTGCACAACAAAAAAGCAGGCATTTCTGCCCACTCCTTAATTTGTTTGTATATTTTGTCATTGCTTTTTAGATTTTAATTGCACTCTTTTAAGTTCATTAAATTATGTTTAAATTTTGTTTGATGTCTTGCAACACTTCTATCACTATAGTCTTTTATTTGCTATGTGATTTGCATCAATTCACAAAATAAATCAATTGAAGTTTTTTCTGAGTTCCCAAAAAATCAACAGATGGCAACCAGCAAAGAAAACCGATTGCCTATTTTTTATGAGTTATCAAAATTTAATAAGTGACAACTTACAAACTAAATTTACAAAAAACTATAAAGCACCCTGTTACAATCAATTTAAAGATTAGTATTGCTTTGCAAAGTATGCTTTGTATTTTGCTGGCTTTCCACAGCGAACGCATTTTTCTCCATTTGTTGCATCACAAATGATAACTCTGCTTTGAATTCCGGTTTCATCTTTAAGTGCTTGTTCACACTCTATGCAACCACAATGATATGCCATTGCAACATGCTTGTTGTCAATGCACTCAACCATTTCTTCAACAGAATTTACATCTCTTGAATTATGTTCAACAAAATCAAGAGCCATTTTATACATATTGCTTTGAATATCAGCAAGCAAATTTTCAATTGTGCTTTCAAGGGTATCCAAAGAAGCAACTGTCTTTTCGTGAGTATCACGCCTTACAAGAACTGCATTGTTGTTTTCAATATCTCTTGGACCAATTTCAAGTCTTACAGGAACGCCTTTCATTTCCCATTGATTAAACTTCCAGCCAGGTGTGGCATCTGTTGAGTCAACAAACACTCTAACGCCCTTCGCTTTAAGCCTATCAGCAACTTCTTCGGCTTTTGCCAAAACACCTTCTTTGTGCATTGCAATTGGAACAATTACAACTTGAATAGGTGCAACCTTTGGTGGAAGTTTAATTCCACGTTCATCGCCGTGAACCATAATAACAGCACCAATAAGTCTTGTGCTTGTTCCCCAAGATGTGCTATGACCATATTCCCACTCGCCGTTTTTATTAAGGAATTTGATGTTTGCTGCTTTTGCAAAATTTGTGCCAAGGTTATGGCTTGTGCCAGATTGCAAACATCTGCCATCTCTCATAACCGCTTCTATGCCATAGGTCGCAACAGCACCAGCAAATTTTTCACGCTCCGTTTTCTTTCCGCTCAACATTGGAATTGCTAAGTCTTCTGCACAAACCTTTTTGTAGATGTTCAGCATTTTCTCAACATCTTTTTGCGCATCTTCTTCTGTTGCTTGAACTGTGTGACCTTCTTGCCACAAAAATTCACTTGTTCTCAAAAATGGGCGGGTTGTCTTTTCCCATCTAACAACATTGCACCATTGGTTCATAACCATTGGCAAATCTCTGTAACTCTTAATCCATTTGCTATACATTTCGCAAATGATTGTTTCACTTGTTGGACGAACAATAAGTTTTTCTGCAAGTTCTTGACCACCAGCATAGGTCACGACAGCAACTTCTGGAGCAAAGCCATTTACGTGGTCTGCTTCCTTTTTCAAATAACTCTCAGGAATGAGCATTGGAAAATAGGCATTTTTAACGCCAACTTTTTTAAACTCTGCATCCATATATTCTTTTATATGTTCCCAAATTTCATAACCATAAGGCTTAATGACCATTGTGCCTTTAACAGGGCCATAGTCACACAAATCTGCCTTTGTTATGACATCTGTGTACCATTGTGACAAATCTTTGTTTATGTCTGTCAATTGTTCAACAAATTTTTTATCTTCCATTTTTAAGTCCTCACTAATTCATCTTTTCTTCATTAAATGTGTCAAGTTCTTGTCTAATTTTGTAAAAACTGCCCTTGGCATTTTCCAGATATTCAGCACATTCCTTGTATAAGTTTTCTGCTGTTTCATACAGTTTAACACCTTCCGCAACAGAGAGTTTTTCATCTTCAAGCTGTTTTAATATCTCGTTAAGTTTTTTAATGTTTTCTTCATAGTTTATCATCATTTCACCTTTGCCTGTATTGTTCCATCTGCAAAAATAATTGAGATGTCATCATTTGTTGCCAGCGCTGTTTTGCTTGAAACCGGCAAATTGTCCTTTTCAATTTTTGCATAGCCCATACTCAAAATTTTTGTTGGATTGGCGTTTGCAAGCCTTGAATTTAAAAGCCCGAGTTGTTGAGTTTTTTCACTTATAAAGTGTTGAACTTCGCTATTTATGCTTTTAAGCAAATTTTGCAATATGGTTTCATTTAGGATTATTTTGTTTTTGGTTAAATCGCAAATGTTTTTTATAAGCATTTGGAGTTTTTGTTTACGCTCCAAGCCGTCTTTTGTAAGCAACTCTGCCGCCGCCGATGGTGTTGGCGCTCTAAGGTCTGCAACATAATCGCAAATTGTGGTGTCAACTTCGTGACCAACAGCGCTAACAACAAATTTATTACAATTGTAAATTGCCCTTGCAACAATTTCACTGTTAAAGTTCTGCAAGTCTTCTTCACTTCCACCACCACGACCAACAATGATTGCATCAACGCCATCATAATTGCTAAAAAAGTTTATTGCCTTTGCAATTTCAACATCTGCACCAATTCCTTGCACTTTGATTGGAAACAGCACAATGTCTTGCCCAGCATTTCGTCTGCCAGCAACGTTTAAGATGTCGTGAATAACTGCACCTGTTTCACTTGTCACAACGCCAATACGGTCAATTTTTTCAGGCATTGGTTTTTTGTGGTCTGCATCAAACAAACCTTCTTTCTGCAAACGATTTTTTAGTTCAATAAAGCGTTTGTAAATTTCGCCTTCTCCAAACGGCTTGATGTTTGAAACATTAAAGTTAAGTTTACCACCTTTAACATAATACTTAGGCGAGCCGGTAACAATAACTTTGTCGCCAATCTTTGGCTTTATAAAATTGCTTGCACCAAATAAAACACAATTTAAAATTGCACCACTATCTTTAATGGTAAAAAAAGCATTTGCACCAGAAAGTGACCAACCCGAAACTTCGCCAACAACATCAATGTTATACAGCAATGTTTCGGCATCTAATATGTTTTTTAAATAGTTTGACAGCACCGTGACTGTAACCATTCTAGTTGCCATTTATTTCTCCATTTACAACACTTGCCAAAATTCCGTTTACAAAACTGTAACTCTTTTCTGTTGAAAACTTTTTTGCCAGTTCCACTGCTTCGTTTATTACAACACTTTTTGGAGTTTCATATTTTGAAAACATAATTTCAAACAACGCAAGTTTTATAATTGCCAAATCCATTTTGAAAATTCGGTTTAGTGTAAAAGATTTCAAGTGGCTTTCTATAATTTTATTGAGCTCTTCACTGTGCTCAATTATGCCATTATATTCGTAGTTAATAAATTCTTTATCTTCATCATCAATGTCTGCACTGCCCAAAAATTCGGTCAATGTGAAGTCATTTTTCTCTTTTTGAAATTCGTATTCAAACTCCAATTTCAAAACCGTTTCTCTTGCTTGTCTTCTGCTCATACTAATCTACCTTTTCACTGAAATCTACGCCTTGCACATGAACATTTATTGCATTGATTTTTACATCTAGCATTGATGAAAGCCCATTTTTAATGTTCTCTTGAACTTTATAGGCAATGTCCGGCACGCTGTAACCATACAAAACATTGATAAAAACATCAACATCTATGCCATTGTTGCCGTAATCAATTTTAACGCCATTTGTGTAGTTGTTGGAAAAGATTTTTTTAATTCCACTTCCAAAATTGTCACACAAAGATGAAACGCCAGAAATTTCTTTTGTTGCCAAATTTATAATTGAAAGCAAAATGTTTTTGTTGCAAGTGACTTTTCCTTTGTTTGTAACTGATTGCTCATTGATTTCGTAATTCATTTCAACCTCGCAAATTCATTATATCACACCAAACAAAATTAACACAACAAAAAAATATATATTTATATATTAAATGCAATTTGTTTAGATTTTTTGCGACAAAAAAGACTTGCCGTTTGCAAGCCTTTTCATACATTTCATTATTCAACCGGAATAATCTTTATGTTGTCAAGTGCAACGCCAGATTGTTCTTTAACAACAGAAACAATTCGCGCAACTTCTGCACTTGTGAGTTCGCCAGCTTTAATGATGACATTTATGCAATTTGTTGAACTTGTCACAACAACATCTTCAAACCCTTGTGCCTTGATAAGTCCTTCTGTTACAAGCTCCATTTCCATTTGTTCAACAAGTTGCGTCTTTTTTGCTTCGGCTGTTTGTTTTGCTTCTGCACTGTTTGTTGCATTTGCAATGATTGCATCGTAGTAGGCAATTTCTTCATCTCTAACAGACTGACGGTCTGTGCGATAGGTTGTGAAGAAATTTCCTGTTGTAACTGTTCCACCAGTTTCAACAACTCCATTTTTGTTATTAAGCACAATGTTTAAATAGCCCGTTACAACAAGTAAAACGAACATTGTTGCAAGAATGATAACTTTCTTTTTTTTGCTCATAAAAATCTCCTTTAATCTCCCACAAATATTTGAATTTTGTCAGCGGATAACCCCAAAAGCGTTTCGGTTGCCATTTGCATATTCAGTCTAACAGATATGTCACTTGCTCCACTGCTAACAATGACCACACCCGTAATCTTTGGCAAAGTTGTTTCCGATGTGTTTGAAGTTTTACCTGCCGAAACCAACGAAGTGTCAGAACTATTTTGCCCCACATAGGTTGTCCCATTTTCATAGGCAATCATCACTTCAACATCTTTTGCACCCTTAATCTTGCCAAGCAAATTTTTAAGTTTGCTTTCTAAACCATCAACATACTGGTTGCTTTGGTATGTAGTTGAAGTGTTTGAACTGTTTGAAAAGGTTAAAAAACTTTTTGAATTTCCAAACCCGCCAAACAAAATCAAAAGCAAAATCAAAATGAAAATGATTGTTACAATAAGCCCAATATGCTTGACCTGTTTTAACTTGTTCAAAAACGGCAAACTATCAAACAACGATTTTTTTTGTTTTTTTTCTTCACTCATTTATCACCACATCACTCTCCTCCACATTCAAATAGTTTTTTGCAACTTCTTTGATTTCGTTATACTTATTTATATGCACCATATTTGCGTTAATAACCATTTTTGAAATATCAATGTAAACTTTTTTAATTTCCATTTCATTTGCCGACAAATTGCAGTCAATTGTTACAATACAATTTGAAAAACCTGCTTTTTCGAGTTTTGCAACGAGAGTGTTTTCAAGTTCCTTTTTAATCTGTTTGTTTGTGGCTTCAATAAAGTCGTTATCAATGGTGGTTGCAGTTGTGTCATAAAAGAAATTTTCCAAACTGAAATTTGGGTTAAAAACCTTTTGAATTGGCGTGATTATGACAAGCAAAACAACAAGGCCAAAAACGCCCTTAACAAAATTGTTCATCTTGCCATCTGGCATAATTATATCAATCAAAACGCCAACAAAAACAATGCCAACAATACTCAAAATATATGCAGTTATTCCTTCCATGTTTCACCCGCCACAATAGATTTTACTTACAAAAAATTTGATGTACACATCATAAGTCCAACGCAAATTAAGTAGGCAAACGAAAACGCTAAAATTATGTTTGAAAGCATACTTAAACTTTTCGATGTGCTTGAAACAAAATTGGTCACTCTGCCATCTGCAACTGGTTCAATAAGACCAGAAACAAGGCTAAGCCCAAGTTTATAAAGAGTGATTTTTAACAGTGGCGAAACTATGGTCAAAAACATAACCAAAAGCCCAGAATAACCTATGGCGTTTTTTATAAGAACACTGCTTGCCATAATCAAGTTAAAGCCATCAGCAAGATAGCCACCCATAATTGGAATGTAACTTTTCATTGCATATTTTGTGGCTCTTATAGAAACGCCATCATAACTGCCTGCCATAATGCCCGAAATTGCCAAACACCCCGAAAAAATTGTAAATGTAAAGCCCATGACATACTTAAACAAACTGTTAAAAAACTTTGTCAATTTTGAAAGTTTAACACTTGACGACATATTGCCAACAATGTTAAAAATCATACCAAACACAAATATTGGCAAGACAATTCTTGTGAATAGTTCCATCATAATTCCACACAAAACCGCAACAAGTGGTTGATAGATTGAAACAGATGCCCCTGCACCCAAACTTGCCATTAGAGTTAACAGCAACGGAAAGGCAATTTCCATTTGTTTTTTCAAACTTCCAAGCGTTGAAGATGTTAGCGAAACAAGTTGAACAACGCTTGTTGCAACAATGAGAACAATCACCGAAAAACACGCAAAATGAATCACATCACCAAGTGGCTTATTGAGTGCTTCCCCCCTAATTTGAAGCAAAATGCTACTTATAATTGCAATGGCACAAATCATTGCAAGAATTGGCACAATTCCTGCAAGGTTGTCCAGCAAAAACGAAAACAAAAGTTCAACTATGCTTTTAACATTAAACTGTTCATCACCTGCGACCAACCTTTTAATTTTTTCCGAAAAACTTGAAGCATTAAAAACATTTTTTTGCTGGTCTGACATACTGTTTATGATGTCATTAAACTCTTCATCTTTAAGCGAATCAACCTTGTCTGAAACCAAATCCGAAAGGTCATTTGAAACATCAAAATTACTTGAAAATGACAAACTTTTTATGCTCAAAGTGTTGTTATAAATTTTATAATCAACTTCATTTAAACCCTGAAAATTCAACTTGCTCTTTAAGGGCGTGATGTTTGTTTTGGTGGTTGTTATGTAAGCGCCAAAATTGTTAGAAAACACGGCAAATTTTGACAACCCAACCCGTCCAAGACCAACATTGAAAAAACTGCCAAGACACACCGCCAAGGCAACAAAAAGTATGAAATTTCTAAGTTGTTTTTTTGTTTTCATATCAATCCTATGGCACAAGTTTAAGCACAACCTCAATCAAACTTCGAAGAACCGGCATACACATAATTAAAATTAAAACTTTGCCCGCCAAAAGTATTTTGTTTGCAACACTCGAAATGCCTGCTTCGGCACATATTCCACTTGAAAATTCAACCAAATAACCAACGCCAATAACCTTTAAAACACAGGTGAACAAATTGCCACTAAGCCCAGTTTTTTCAAGCAAATTTCGGTATGAGCCGAACAGATTTGTGACCGATGACAAAATGAGCAAAACAATTGTAAGCGACCCAGCAATTGAAACCATAATTGCAAGCTCTGGCTTGACTTGTTTTAATATAACAGCACAAATTACAGTTATTATTCCAACTGCAATTATTTTGAAAATATCCATACTCCACCTATAATGAAAACAGCGATTTAACAGTGCTGAAAAGTTGGCTGATTAGGTTTACAACCATAACCAAAACAACAATAAGCCCAGCAAGCGTTGTTAGAGTGCTTATTTCTTCTTTGCCACAATATTTCAAAACTTGATTTACAACACTGGTCAAAATTCCCACTGCTGCAATTTTTAAAATTATTTCTACTCCCATTTTTCGCTTCCTTTGATAAGATTTAAGTTTGCATAGCACTATAAATGAGTTTGCGTAGCACCTAGCAACCACTTTGCATAATACTATGCAAAAATTAAAACAATACTATGCAAACTAACAAGCCAACAATAACACCCATTTTTTTGCACATTGGAACAATTTTACTATTTTTTTGGTCAATCTGTTTAAGGCACTGGTCTATGCTTTCAATGTTATATTCTATTCTTCCAATTTGTTCTTCATACGAAAGTTTGCCAAGATTAGAAAATATGTCACAAAGCATTTTTTTGTCTTGTTCACTTAAAAACGAATACTTGTCAAAATCATCGTTTAAATCAGTTGATGAAAAATTTTCTGTGCTTATTAAAACGTTTGAAACATCAAACAAAATGTTGTTTAGTTTTGATGTGTATGTTGTTTTGCTTATGATTGAAATTATGTCTGTTTTCAAAAACGAAATTTCGTTTTTAAGCAGCTGGCAAAAATTAAGCAAATCTTCATAAAACCTTTGTTTTTCAAGATAGGTGTTGCCAACACTAAACCCCAAATAACTGCACATTGCAAAAAGAGAAATTAGCAACGCAATCTTAATCATAAAAACCTCAAAAGCGGTCTGTATGTTTCATCATAAATATTTTCTACAGTGCCCTTTCCTTTTGAATTGCCAAGTTCAACAATTCTGCCAAAACTTTTGTTTGCAAGCAAATTTTTAAGCGCATCTTTTTTCACAAGTTCGGAGATATTTTTGCAATGCAGTGTTGCCACGATTGACACACCACAGTTCATTGCGTATTCAACTGCACAAACATCGTCTAGTGTGCCTATTTCATCAATCACAATTAAATCTGGCGCCATACTTCGCAAACCATTTATTATATTTTGACTCTTTTTTCCGCCACTAATAACATCGGTTGCTCCACCAACACAAAGTTGTGGCACTCCGTTTGAGCAACTCGCAATCTCCATACGCTCATCAAGTAACAAAATGTTGCAGTCCTTTTTTTGAGCGTATATTTGATTGCACAAATCTCTCAATATTGTTGTTTTGCCTGTTGAAGGACTGCCAATTATTAGTGTGTTGATTACTCTGCCATTTTCGTCAAATATAAATTTTGCAACATTATAGGCACAGCCATTTATTTGATGAGGAATGCGAATGTTTATTGAAGAAAAATTTTTTATGGTCAAAATCTTTCCATTTTCAAAAACAACATCACCAACAACGCCAATTCTTATGCCACCCACTGCTGTTATAAAGCCCTGCTTAATCTCTTCATTTATTGAGTATATAGAAAAATTGCTTGCTTTGCTTAAAACTGTTTGAAGCATATCTTTTGTGCATACAATTGCGTTTCGCTCATTGCAAAGCCCGCCTTCGCCAAGATAATAAAAACTGTTTTTATAATTTACGGTTATTGGCCTATTCAATCTAAGCCTTATTTCACACAAATCTTTGTATGCAAGCAAAGATATTGGCGCAACAAGTGACTGTGGCAAGATGTCATTTAGCATAGCATTTCTCCTTGCTATATTTTATTTGTCACTTTGATTTTATATTATTGCAATGCAACAAAAAAAGCCCCATATTTTGGGACTTTTTGAAACTTTTTGTAAATTATAAAGTTATTCCTTTATCTTCCTGTTTTTGTGATTTTTCATTGCAATCTTTGATTGCGTCTAAAAGACGTTTTTGTCTGCGCCTTCAATATTTTTTGCAAACAATAGGCAAATGTATGGAGATTTTGACCTTGCAACAATATCTTCTAGTGGGCCAATCCTTGCGCCTTTAACTTCACGAGCAAAAATGTAGGCAAGCACTGGGTTTGTGAGCTTGATTATTTCTCTTTCAAGTTTCAAGATATTTGCATTTTTTACATCACGTGCAAACTTGATTATTAGTGTTGGTTGTTGACTTTCAATCACAATGTTTTCAAGCGCATAAAAATTTGAACCTTCAATATTTAGTTTTGCAAATTCATATGCTTTTTTTGCATTTTTTAACTCAATAATTTTTGTTTGTTCGTATTGTTCTTCAATTGTCATTTTGTTGCTCCTTTATATCTAATATGATTTTATCACTCAAATTGCATTCGTTCAACATTTGCTTTGTGGTTTTAACAACAAAAATTGTTAGCATTTGTCATTTATTTGTCATATTAAAAACAAAAAAAGACAAATTTTCATTTGTCTTAATTTTGTTAAACTCTTTCCAAATATTCGCCAGTTCTGGTGTCAATTTTAATTGTGTCGCCTTGTGCAACAAACAATGGAACTTTAACTGTAAAGCCTGTTTCAAGTTTTGCAGATTTCATTGCACTCTTTGATGTGTTGCCTTGAACTGCTGGTTCGCAATCAACAATTTTAAGGTTTACAAAAAGTGGTGGGTTTACAGAAATAACCTTGTCATTAACTCTTTCAATTGTTGCAACCGAATTTTCAACAAGATATCTCATTGCATCGCCAACTTGTTCTTTTGAAAGTGGAAGTTGGTCATAAGTTTCCATATCCATAAAGTAGTAAATGTCGTTGTCGCTGTAAAGATATTCCATATCTTTTCTTTCAATTGTGCAGAGTTCAACGTTTTCGTTTGTTTTGAAGTTACGTTCCAAAACAGCACCTGTTTCTACATTTTTAATTCTTGCTTTGATGAAGGCAGCAAGTCTTGGTTGGCATACGTGTTGCCATTCAATTGCTGTGTAGATTTTTCCATCATAAATAAATGTGTTACCAATTTTAATATCGCCTGTTTGCATTTTTTTAATCTCCTATTTTTTCATAAATATTTTTTAGTTTGATGGCATCTTCCATCATCATATCACGGCTTTCAGATATGATTGTTGGTTCAAACCCCATTTGTTTAATCACTTTTGCAAGTGGTTCAAACTCTGGTCCATAAACCGTATCATCAAGGGTTAGATGCCTAATTTCACCCTTTGATGAATATTCAATTTTAGAGAAATGTATATGTAGATTTTTGGCTTTGTATTCGCCAAGTTCATTATATACAGCATCTAAAATTTTAAGATAATCATCGGCAGTTTTAAGTGTGCCACCTGTAACGGCGTTGATGTGCCCAAAATCTAATGTTGGGATTAGGCACTTATCAAACTTGCAAAGATCAATAATTTCCTTCACACTGCCAAGCTGTTGTGTTTTGCCCATTGTTTCTGGACAAATGAACATATCGCCATAGCCTGCCATATACACACTTTCAAGCAATTTGTCCATTCGACTCATCATTCTTTGAACTGCAACATCTCGTGTTTCTTTTCCACAACTGCCGGGGTGAAACACGCAATGAACCCCTTTAAAGTCCCTAAGATACGAAAGACTTGTGAGCAGATAGTTGATATTCTTTATAAAAACATCATCACTAGGATTTGCCAAGTTGATGTAATATGGTGCGTGAACACTTACCAACACACCATTTGCCTGCGCTTCTTCTCCAAGTTTTTGCGCTGTTTCGTGACCAATGTTAAACATTCTGCCAAAAGAATATTCATAAGCATTTAGTCCGTGTGCTTTCAGCCATTTTGGAGCATCAACGCTGTGCTTGTAACCATCTTTATAAAATATATCACTATTGCCAGAAGGTCCAAATCTAATCATTTTTCTCCTTTAAATTTACAGACAGTTTCAGTGTGCCGTTTTCAATGTTGCCAAGTCCAAACAAAGTGTTTTTGCAATACACAACAACATTTTGTTCGTCTGCACCATCAACTTTCACACTGCAACCATTATTTATTTTATCATAAAATTTGTCAGAAATAAAGATTTTTTTTCTATCTTTAAGAACATTTTCAAGTGGAATGATGCTTTGCTCGGTTATTTCGCCAAGCATAACGCTATCTTTTATGTCAAAATTGCCACTTTTAAGCCTTATGAGTGCACCCATATAACCAAAAGTTCCAAGTTTTTGGGCAATATCTCTTGCAAGACTTCTTATGTAAGTTCCTGCCGAGCACCTAATGTCAATCAAAAATTTGTTTGTCGAAAGTTTTGCTATCAAGTTAATTTCAAAAATTTCTATTTCTTTTGGCGCAAGTTCAAAATCTACATTTTGTCTTGCAAGGTCATAGGCATTTTTGCCATTGATTTTTTTTGCTGAATATTTTGGTGGCATTTGTAGTTGTTTTCCGACAAAGGTTTTCAAAACAGCAATTAAGTTTGTTTCTTCAACCACAACACCATTTTGATTTGTAACTTCGCCATCGCTGTCTAGCGTTGTTGTTTCTTTGCCAAACACAAAAATTGTGCGATAGACTTTTTCTTTTTTAAGATACAAATCAAACAATTTTGTTGCCTTGTTTATGCAAACCGGAAGCACACCCGTTGCACTTGGGTCAAGTGTCCCCAAATGTCCAATTTTGTTTGGATGAAGTGACTTTTTTATTTGAGATAGCACGCCATTGCTTGTCATTCCAGCTGGTTTTAGAACGTTTATAATTCCACTAATCATTTTGCCTGCTCAACTCTTTTTTGCATTCTTCCAAAAGTTCTTTTTTGGCAACTTCAAGCGGTTTGAAAATTCTGCAACCAGATGCATGAAGGTGTCCACCACCACCAAAATGTTTACAAATCCTTTCTGCACTGAGATTTTTTGTGCGAACTGAAACAAAATTTTCTTTTGGCTTATTTTGTCCAACCACACAAGAAATTTCAACGCCATCAACACAGCCAAGTGCATCTTTAATTCGGTTTGCATCATTTAGTATTGCACCACTTTCATTAAACATTTGCTTTGTTAAACATATAATTGCAATTTTTCCATCTTCAAAAAACTCTGCAACGCTCAAACCACGGCGATACAACTCAAAGACTGGTCTTCGTATGTCGGTTATCAAATTGGTATTTATTGTTTTAAGGTCTGCACCAAGGTCAACAAGGTCTGCAACAGTTCTAAATGTCTGAGAGTCAACATTTGTGTGGGGACCATGAGTGAAATTGCCACTATCTGTTGCAATACCCGAATAAAGCGCAGTTGCCATATCTTTTGTAATTGTTAAATTTGCTTCTTTAAAAAGATGATACAAAATTTCACACGCACTACTTGAATCCACATCAACAATGTTTATGTTTGCAAAATTTTCATTGTCCATGTGATGGTCAATATTTATGCTGGCTTTTGCTTTGAAAAACTCAGTTTTACACTGACCAAAGCGATTTGTGTTTGGACAGTCCAATCCAATTGCCAAATCATAACTTGCAAGTGACTTTGTGCAAGACACCTTATTTGCTCCCAAAAACCAATAGCTTTCATTTATTGGAAGTGGCAAAAACACAAATGTTTCTTTGCCCATATTGTCAAGCAAATGTTTCATTGCCATAATGCTTCCATTTGCATCGCCATCTGAATTTATGTGAGCAAATAACGCAATTGTTTTACTTTTTCTAACAAGTTCTAGCCAATTGTCCATAGAAATCTCCCTATTTTTCGCTCTTGTGCAAATCTGAAATTAACTTGTCAATTTTTGCACCATATTCTGCACTATTGTCAAGTTCAAATCTAAGTTCTGGCACAATTCGCAAATTGACTTTTCTTGCAAGTTCCCTTCTTAAAAAGCTTGTAGCATCTTTAACTGCAAAAAACTTTTTTTCTTTGTCTTTGTCTGGGAAAATGCTAATGAGAACATTGCAGTATCTCAGGTCTGGTGTTGTCTTGGCACTTATAACGCTGACCATAACGCCACGCAATTCTTCGCTTTGCATATCATAAGCCAAGGTTTCGCTAAGTGCTTTTTCAATTTCACTATTAACTCTTTCCATTCGGTTTGAATTCATATTATATCTCCACTCTTTCGCTTACAAATGCAACAAATTGGTCAAATTCTTTAATGTCGTCAAAGCCTTTAAGTTTAATTCCGCACTCAAAGCCTTTTGTAACTTCTTTTGCCTCGTTCTTTTGAACTTTTAAACTTTCTACATCTGCTTGAGCAATTTCTTTGCCATTTCTAATCACATGAACTTTTGAGTTCTTTGTGATTTTTCCTTCAAGAACATAGCAACCTGCAATTGTTCCAACACTGCTAATTTTGAAGATTTGTCTGACTTCCAAAGTTCCAACTTGCTTGTCTTCATATTTTGGAGCGAGCATTCCTTTAAGAGCGAGTTTAACATCATCAATGCACTCATAAATGATTGAGTATGATTTGATTTGAATTTTGTTCTTCTCTGCCATTGCACTTGCTTTGCCTTCGCATTTAACATTAAATCCAATGATAATTGCGTTTGATGCTTGAGCAAGCAAAACATCGCTTTCTGTAATGTTTCCAACGGCGCTGTGAACACATACAACCTTTGCTTCATCATTTCTAAGGTCTGCCAAACTTGCTTTAAGTGCTTCAACACTTCCTTGAACATCGGCCTTTATGATAATGTTTAACACTTTAAGAGAATTTTCGTCTGCTTTGTTAAACAAGTCATCAATATTAACTGCACCTTGTGAGTTGATTTTGTCTTGTTTAATTTTGTTCTTTCTTTCGGCAATGATTTGATTTTTCATCTTTTCATCAACAACGGTCAAACTATCGCCAGACTCTGGAACAGCATCAAGACCCAAAATTTGAACAGGAGTTGATGGTGTTGCCTTTTTAACTGGCTTGCCGTTTTCGTCCATCATTGCTCTAACCTTACCAAATGCAATACCGCTGATTACAGTATCGCCAACTTTAAGAGTTCCATTTTGAACAAGCACTGATGCAACTGGACCTTTACCTTTGTCTAGTCTTGACTCAATAATAGTTCCAACTGCTGGACGATTTGGATTTGCCTTTAAGTCTTGAACATCTGCAACAAGCAAAATCATTTCAAGCAATTTGTCAATGTTCTTGCCAAGTTTCGCTGCAATTGGCACACAAATTGTGTCACCGCCCCATTCTTCTGGCAAAACATTTTGGTCTGCAAGACCTTTCATAACTCTGTCAATGTTTGCTTCTGGCTTATCAATCTTGTTGATTGCAACAATCATTGGAACGCCTGCTGCCTTTATGTGATTGATTGCTTCAATTGTTTGAGGCATAATGCCATCATCTGCTGCAACAACCAAAACTGCAATGTCGGTTAATTGCGCACCTCTTGCACGCATTGCTGTAAATGCTGCGTGTCCTGGGGTATCAATAAATGTGATTGTTCTGCCATTTACTTTTGTTGTGTAAGCACCAATACTTTGAGTAATTCCACCGGCTTCACCACTAACAACATTTGTCTTTCTTATGGCATCAAGAAGTGATGTTTTGCCGTGGTCAACGTGTCCCATAACAGTAACAACTGGTGGACGAGGTTGAAGATTCTTTTGGTCTTCTTCAAGAGCATTTGAAAGTCGTGTTTTAAGTTGTTCTTCGGCAGTTGCAACAACTTTCTTTTCAAGCTTAATGCCAAACTCGTTGCTAACAAGTTCTGCTGTGTCAAAATCTATTGTGCTGTTTATGGTTGCCATAATGCCAAGAATAAACAATTTTTTAACAATTTTTGCAACAGGAACACCAATCTTTTCGCTGAGCAATTTAACAGTTAAATTGTCGGTTGTAATGGTTGCAGATTCAATTTTTGTTGCTTCAATTGGTTTTGCTGGTTCTTCCTTTTTCTTAACCTTGTAGCGTCTGCCCATTCTTGTTTCATTTTCATCATTTTCGTTTTCGTATTCTTCAATATTCCAACGCATTTGGGCTTTTTTGCTGAGTTGTTTTTTCTCTTGTGGTTGATTGTGTGTTTTCTTTTTGTTGCCAAAAGTTCTGTCAGCATTTTTAAACATATCAACATCAATGTCAACTTCTGCCGTTCCAAGACGCTTTAATGGTTTTTGACCAAATTGACCATTTTGACCGTTATATTTGCCAAAAGGTTTTTGACCATTAAATCTGTTTTGTGATGGGCGTTGAGAAAAATCTTGGCGTTGTTTGAAACCATTTGAATTTTGTTTGCCATCAAAGCCCTTTGCGTTGCCATTTTTTTGAGCATAAGGTCTTTGAAAATTTTCTTTGCCATACGAAGATGCAGCAAGTTTTGAAGGGTCTCTTGTGTCAGGTTTTTTAGGTGGCAAAGTTGCATGAGGCTTAACTTCTGGAATTGCCATATCAACAGGTTCGTTGATTGAATTTAACTTTGATTTAACATTTCTGCAAACCGTGTTAATTGCATTTCTGGCTTTTTCAATTTCTGTTAATGCATTCAACTCTTGTTTAGAGAAAAACACATTGGCAAGTTTTTTCAAGTTGTCAAGTGTGCTAACTTTATTTTTTTGTTCATTTGTTACTTTATTCAATGTAATTTCCTTCCTATTTTAAATTTTCAATCAATTTGTCAAAGAAATCTTCTGCATAGGTTTGATGAAGACATCTTTGAATTGCATTGCTCTTTTTTAGGCGTTGAATGCAATTGGTATCTTTGCAAACATAAATTGCTCTGTTTGTTTGTTTTTTGTTGTTGTCAATCACAACTTCGCCATTTTTTGTTGTTGTGATTCGTATAAGTTCGTTTTTTGGTTTTACGCTTCTGCACGAAACGCACATTCTTTTGACTGTCTGCATAAAATTCCTTTATTTTTCATCATCATCTTTAAACATATCATCAAGGTCAACACTTTCATCAATGTGAATTTCTTGTTGCTCGGCTGGTTTTTTAAGAATGATACCTTCCATTTGTGACTGTGACTTAACATCAATTTTGCAGTGACTAAGTCTTGCGGCAAGTCTTACATTTTGACCGTTTTTGCCAATTGCAAGAGAAAGTTTGTCATCTGGCACAACTGCAACTGCTTGACCATCCGCAACAATGTCAACACTAACAACTGTTGCTGGGCTGAGTGAACGACCAACAAATGTTGCAAGATCATCTGAATATTCAATGATATCAACTTTTTCGCCATTGATTTCATCAATAATTGCATTTATTCTTGAACCTTTGTCACCAACACATGCACCAATTGGGTCAAGGCTTGGATTTTGTGTTGAAACAGCAATTTTTGTTCTGTAACCTGCTTCTCTTGAAATTGAGTTGATGGTAACTTCGCCATTTGCAATTTCTGGAATTTCAAGTTCAAACAACTTTTGTATAAAGCCAACATTTGCTCTTGAAACTTGAAGCATAGGTCCTTTTATGCCTTCTTTAATCTTTTTAACAAACACTTTGATGCGTTGATTAACATAATATTTTTCGCCAGGAATTTGGTCTCTTTCGCCCATAACGGCTTCAATCTGATTTGTTCCAAGTTCAACAAAAACATTTTTGCCATCAATACGTTTGATTATGGTTGTAACAAGTTCTTCTTCCTTTTCACTGATTTCACTTAAAGTTTGAGCACGTTCAACATCTCTAAGCTTTTGCATAACAACTTGTTTTGCTGTTTGTGCTGCAATACGACCAAAATCTTTTGGGTTTTCTTCTTGTTCAACAAGGTCGCCAACTTTGTAACTCTTTTTGATGAGTTTTGCATCACTCAAACTAATTTCTTTGTCTGGGTCTGCAACTTCATCAACAACAGTTTTGTAACTGTAAACCTTGATTGTGTTTTTTTCTGGGTTGAGTTTTACAATTGCACTCTTTGCTTCGCCATAGTTTTTGTTGTAGGCAGAAGTTAGGGCCGTTTCCAATGCTTCAATAAAAACTTCTTTTTTAATTTTTCTTTCTGCTTCAAAATCATCTAGTGCTTGAAAAAAATCTTTGCTTGTCATAATATTCTCCTTAAAATTTAATCACTTGCGTGCAATTTGCAATTTCTGCAAATTTGAAAGTGTATTTTTTTTGTTCTTGATTTATGGTTATTGAATCTGGGGTGTATTCGGTCAAAATTCCAGTGTAAAGTTTTTTGCCATCTTTTGGAACATAAAGTTTAACGTCAACTTCATTGCCCAAATTTCTTCTGGCATCATCTGCTGTTTTAATTGGCCTGTCAAGCCCAAGTGAAGAAACATTTAATGAATATGGTTGGTCGCTTGTTGGATTTAGTTCATCAAGTGGCTCATCAAGTGCTTTTGAAACCTTTTCGCAATCATCAAGCGAAATGCCATTTTCTGAATGGATAAACAAAGTTAAATCCATTCCATAAGCACCTTTTGCATATTTGACTTCAACAAGCTCATAACCCAAGTTTTCAACAATAGGTTTTGCCATTTCTTCAACCATCTGGCTGACACTTTTTTTTGCCATAACACTCCCATTCAACAATTAGGAGCGGTTTGAAAGCCGCTCCTAATTATCGTAATACATTGTTATTATAACACTAAAACACAAGGTATGCAACACATTATGTATATTTTTCTATAATTTTTATAAATAATTTTGCAGTTGCCAAGGCATCATTTGTTGCTCTGTGTGCATCAATGAGTTGCACATTTTCAAACTCGCAAATAGTTCCTAGTTTGTAGTTCCTTGCACCACGCACATATTTCCTCGCCAAAACAAAGACATCATCGTGTTTGTTTGAAAAATTATATCTCAATTTTTTTGCTTCATTTCTAATAAAAATATCATCAAAGCCAATGTTGTTGTAACCAACAATTGTTGAGCCTTCACAAAACTTGTAAAAGTCTGGCAAAACATTTTCTATGGTTGGCGAATTTGCAACCATTTGGTCGGTTATGTGGTTGACTGCAGATGCCTCTTCTGGGATTGGACACTCTGGGTTTACAAAGGTTGAAAACTTTTCAACAATTTTTCCATCAACAATTTTAAAAGCACCAATATCAATAATTTTGCAATGGTCAAAACTGATACCCGTTGTTTCTAGGTCATAAACAACAAAAGTGTTGTTTAAAAGATATTCTTTGTCAGTCTTTTTTTCAACCGCAAAAAGACTTGCTTGTTCAAAAGATTCATACTTTTCCGGTTTAACAAATCTATACTCACTTGGAGCGCTTCGCCAAACTTCTTTTGGCTCTTCAAAATTGCAATAGGCAAAACTCTTAACCTTAACACTTTTTTCGCCTTTAAATTCTGAAACAGTGCCTTCAACAACAACGGCTCTGTTGAGTTCGATTTGTGGAACTTCAACATTTTTTAATGGAAACCAAACGCATCTTGTTGTGTCTGCATTGTGAGTTAATGTAAAGGTGTAAAAGGTTTTTGTTTGTTTTTTTTCTTTGTCTTCTTCTACTGCATTTTCGGTTTGTTTTGGCTTTGTTTCTCTTTGAGTAAAATCAGTGATAACTCCAACAACAGTTGCGTTAAATTCGCCGCCCAAACATCCTGCAATTATGGCAGTGTCCGACTTAATTTCGCCAACAATTGGCTGAATGTTGCTTATCTTTACAACTTGAGCATCTAGCATTGCCTCATAAATTTTGTTGTCTTCAATAATTTTTTCTTTTCTGAGTTCCAAAATATTTTCATTTGAAACTTCAACTTGATTAAAATTGACGCTACAATTTGCGTTGAGTTCTTGCCCAATTTGTTCTGCAAGTTCTTGCGAAATTTGAGGAATAACACTTTCGCTTAAAGCGTTTTTTGGATAGTTTATTGAAACAATTGTTGTGTCATTTTCAAAGTCAAAAGATATGTCATTTTCGGTCACAATTGCAAGTTCGGGTTTTGACTTTATAATCCTTTTAACATCGTCTTTAAACTCAATCATAGAAATTGTGTTTACTTTTAAATTTACCAAAACGCTATGCACCAAATTGCCAAAATATTGTGAGCATAACTCTTTTAATTGATTTTTTTCTTCGCTGGAAAATTTGAGTTCTTTTGGATACTTAAAAGTTAAATTTATGGCGTCATTTGTCCTGCTATAAACTGCATCAAAAAGCAACAAATCTTTAAATTTGTTGCCCGAATTTTTGTTTATATATTCCAAAATTTTTTCCATAGTATTTATCCTTATACAAACAATAAATGATATATATCTGCAACCACAACAAGCCCCATAAGAACAATGAAACCAATGTTATGAATTGCATTTTCAACTTTTGGATTGATTGGTTTGCCCCTTATCCACTCAATTAGCGTAAACACCATTTTACTGCCATCAAGGGCTGGAATTGGAAGCCAGTTGAAAACGCCCAAATTCACTGCAATAAGTGGCAACAAGATGAAGAAACTTGCAAAGTTGCTTTGTGTGAAAGTTGCAATTTGAGTGATTGTTGTAAGTGGTCCACCAACTGCTGACAAGCCAAGTTGACCAGTTATAAGTTGCCAAAGTGATTGCAAAACTTTGTAAGCAAGCCCAAATGTGAATGGCACACATCTAGCAAGCGATTCGCCAAACGTGTATTTGTAGGCTTCTAGTTTAACGCCAATAACTTTTGCGTTAGATTGTATGCCATAGTCAAAAAGCTGAATGACAACATCTCGTTTTTCTTTGCCATTTTTGATGGTTAGTGTTGCAGTGTCACCATTTGCATTTTGTATCATTTCACTAAAAGTGTGGTCCTTTGCAAAATCAACTTTTGTGCCATTTACGGCAATCAACACATCACCTTTTTTTAAAACTGAACTATTGTTTTTATATTCAACAGAAATTGTGCCAGTTTGTGTTTCGCTATTGCGAACAAAGACCACACTGTAAGTTGTTTTTTGCTCTAAATTTTGCGCTTCGATTGCACTGCTTATTGTTGATGTGATGTTTACAACACTTTGGTCGCTTACTGCAAAATTATCAATTGACAAAAGTTTGTCATCTTTTGTAAGTGCTGTTGATGATTCGGTTATGACAACCGGCACTGTTTCAACAGAAACAATTTGCGGAACGTCGTAGCCAGTTGCACACAAAAGAACAATTGAAAATAAAACGCCTGACAGAACATTGAAAAATGCACCAGAAAACAAAACGATAAGTCTTTTCCAAGGTGCTTGTTTGTTAAATGCACCACTATTCTGTGAGTTTTCCAAGCCATCTTCATCTTCAAAGGCACAATAGCCACCAAGTGGAATAAGCCTTATGCTAAACATTTCGCCAGTTTTTTTAGATTTGTGTGAAAACAAACTTTTTCCAAAGCCAATAGAAAATTCGTTTATCTTAAAGTGCAAAAGTTTGCCAGCACAATAATGGCCAAATTCGTGAATTGTGACCATCATTAAAAGTATTGCAAGTGCCAAAATAAGATATAAAATATACAAAAATTGTTCCTCCAAAAGTTGTCATTTTATATGAACAAGAAAATCGCAAAAACAAGTGAAATTACTGCATTAAATGAAATGCCGTCAACCCTGTCCATAAATCCACCGTGCCCAGGGAAAATGTTGCCATAATCCTTAACACCATTTTGTCTTTTGACAAGTGAAGCAAAGATGTCGCCAAATTGACTTGCAACAGATGCCACAATGCCATAAACTGCAAAGGCAATTATGTTTATATTGTATGCATTAAACATTGCGCTATATTCTGTTATAGCTCCAAAAATTGCAAACAAAGCCAAACTTGTTGCAACGCTACAAACAAGCCCACCAATTGCACCACTAATTGTTTTGTTTGGCGAAATTGTTGGACAAAGTTTTTTGCCCTTTAATGCACTGCCAACCAAATAAGCACCAGTGTCGGTCATAATTGTTGTTGCAAAAGTGAGCACCAACATCAAAAATTCAACGCCCTTTGCATTTGAACTAGCAAAGTATGAAAACTCACTTAAATGATTTAGCGCGAACAAGACTGAAAGCAAAAATACTGGATACATAAGCAAAAAGGCATCTAGTCCAACTTTTTTGCCCACATATTGATTATAATTGCCATTAAATTTGCAATCAATCATTTCTTTGTTATTTTTATTTTTTGAGCATTTGTTTATGATGAACATTGCAAGCAAAACAAGTGCAAAAACGCCCAAAGTTATTGCGAAATATATTGCCAAATTTTTGTGGGTTTTTATTGATAAAATAAGTGACAAATATATCAAAACGCCATAAGACACGACAAGATATATGTCATTTTTTCTGCTGTTTTTTATAAAGACTTCACAAACTTCATAAGCACTCATAACAACAATAATGCCAATCATAGCATCAAAGAAGTATGGACTTACAAATCTAAGTGCAAAACTTCCAATTAAAAGTGCCATTATAACAAGGCTTGTCAAACTTCTTTTTAACATTGTAAATTACTCCTTAATTGCGCCGAAACGCCTGTTTCTCCTTTGAAAATCACAAATAGCCTTCACAAGTTCAAAATTGTCAAAATCTGGCCAAAATGTATTTGTGAAATATAGTTCTGAATATGCCATTTGATAAAGCAAAAAGTTGCTTATTCTCTTTTCACCACTTGTGCGAATAATTAGGTCTGGGTCACTTAAACCATCAGTCAAAAGATAGTGCTCAAATTCTTGTTCCGAAACCGAGTTCTTTTTTTCTGAAAGCAATTTATTCACTGCATTTATTATGTCATATCTTCCGCCATAATTGATGCAAAGCGCAACTTTCATTCCACTGCAATTTTTTGTTTTTTCCTCAATTTCCTCAACTTTTTTGATGATGTCACTTGGAATACGCTCTCTGCCACCACAAAGTTTAAATTGATAGTTTTTTTGCAAATATTCATCTGCATCATTGTTCACAAACTCCTTAAAAAGTTCAAACAAACCATCAACTTCTGCTTTTGGTCGGTTCCAATTTTCAGTTGAAAAACAATAAAACATAATTTCATTTATGCCAAGGTTGTTGCAGTTTTCAATTGTCTTTTTGACGGCATCAATTCCTGCCCTGTGACCAAGCATTCTTGGAAGTCCACGCTTTTGCGCCCACCTGCCGTTGCCATCAATGATAAATGCAACACAGTTTGGAATTTTTGTCATATCAATTTTGGGCTTTTTTCTAAACAATTTCATAATATCTCCTAAATATCAAGCAAAAACTTGTCAGTTATTATTTCAACAAAATTCTCACTAATTTTGTTTATGTTAACAACTAACAATGTGTCAAATTTCTTTTGTATTTCGCTGTTATTTTTTACTGTGAAATTTATGGAATTGTCTTTTAACTTTTGCGTGACAAATTCAAGTGGAAACCCAATTAAATTATCAAAGTTCATTAAACTTCCATTATTTCCTTTTCTTTCTTTGCAGTTAAATCATTGATTTCTTGAGTTGCTTTGTCAAGAATTTTTTGAATTTCATTTTCTGCCAGTTTTTGTGTGTCCTCGGTGAGAAGGTTGTCTTTTTTCATTTCCTTAATGCCATCAAGTGCATCACGGCGCTCGTTTCTTAATGTTACTTTTGTTTCTTCTGAAACGGCTTTTGCTTGTTTAACAAGTTCTTTTCTTCTCTCTTCTGTTGGAACTGGGAAAACAAGTCTAATAGACTTGCCATCATCACTTGGCGCAAGACCTAAATTTGCCTCGTTAATTGCCTTTAAAACATCTTTAAAAACACTTGGGTCCCAAACATTGATTGTTAAACATCTTGGGTCTGGCACTGTGATGTTTGCAAGTTGATTTAATGGCATAAGTGAACCATAGCAACTTACCATAACTTTATCTAAAATTTTTGGATTTGCTCTGCCTGCTCTTATGCTTGCAAATTCACTGTCCAAATGATTGATTGCCTTGTTAATGGCATCTTTAAATTTTGAATAGATTTCTTCTGTTGATTGAAAACTCATAAATTTCTCCTTTTCGTAAATATATTTTACTTGTTTTTTCAAAAAAAAGCAAACAAATACTTAATTATATATATTATATATTTGTTGAAAAAATAATTAAGCGAAATTATTTGATAAATTTTGCACAACAAATCATAATTTGATGGCGAATTAAAGTTGATTTTAAGAAATATCACAACAAAATCCAACTGATTTTTGGCATAAAAAAACATATTGTCGCCAAAAACAATATGTTTTTTGTTTGTTACTTGTGAGCAACTTGGCTCATAACTTCAGAAGCAAAGTCGTCATGTCTTTTTTCAAGACCTTCGCCAACTTCATATCTTGTAAATCTTCTTACGCTAATCTTTTCGCCAATTTTTGCAATTGCTTCATTAACAAGGTCAGTTACAGTTTGATCTGGATTTCTGATGTAATCTTGTTCCATCAAGCAAATTTCTTTAAAGAATTTGTTGATTCTGCCTTCAAGCATTTTTTCAACAACTTGTGCAGGTTTGCCTTCATTTTGTGCTTGAACTCTCAAAATTTCTTTTTCCTTTTCAACTCTGTCTGCTGGAACTTGTTCTCTTGAAACAAATTCTGGATTTGATGCTGCAATTTGCATTGCAATGTTTTTAACAAGTTCAACAAATGGTTCACTCTTTGCAACGAAGTCTGTTTCGCAGTTTACTTCAAGCAAAACGCCAATTCTTCCACCCATGTGGATGTAAGAATATACAAGACCTTCTGCTGCAATTCTGTTGGCTTTTTTTGCTGCTTTTGCAATTCCTGCTTCACGCAAAATGTCAACTGCTTTGTCAAGGTCGTTGTTTGCCTTTATAAGTGCATTTTTGCAATCCATAATGCCTGCACCTGTTCTTTCTCTTAATTTAACAATATCTTGTGTGCTAACTGCCATAAAAAATCTCCTTACTTAGCAATTGTTTCTTTTTTTGCTTTTTTTGCTCTTGGTTTTTTTGCTGGTTTGTCTTTTTCCACATCTTCTTCTTCAATTGGGTCAGATTTAAGTGCATCTGCCATATCAACTGTTTCAGAATCATCTTCTTTTGCAACAACTTCACCGTTTTCTGCTTTTGCTTCTTCTTCAGCTTTCTTTCTTGCAGCAAGGCCTTCTTCGCCTTCTTTTGCTTCAATAACAGCGTCTGCCATAGCATTTACGATAAGTTTTACAGAACGAATTGCATCGTCATTTCCTGGAATTACAACATCAACCATATCTGGGTCACAGTTTGTGTCAATAAGACCAATAACTGGAATGTTAAGAAGTTTTGCTTCTTTAACACAGATTGCTTCTTTCTTGCTATCTACAACAAAGATAAGTCCTGGCAATTTTGTCATGTCCTTAATGCCACCAAGGAACTTTTCAAGTTTGTCCCTTTCTGCTTTAAGGCTTGCAACTTCCTTTTTAGGAAGCAAATCAAATTCGCCTGTCTTTTCCATTTGGTTAAGTTTGTTAAGTTTGTCAATTCTTGAACGAATTGTCTTGAAGTTTGTAAGTGTTCCACCAAGCCAACGGCTGTTTACATAATACATACCACATCTTTCTGCGGCTTCCTTAACAGCATCTTGTGCTTGCTTTTTTGTGCCTACAAACAAGATTGTTTTGCCGTCTTTAACTGCATCTCTAACATACGCATAAGCGCTGTCAATGAGTTCGGCTGTTTGTTCTAGATTGATGACATGAATGTCATTTCTGCTTGCAAAAATATATTTTGCCATTTTAGGATTCCATTTTCTTGTTTGGTGACCGAAATGAACTCCTGCTTCTAATAATTGTTTCATTGAAATAACTGACATTAAAAAAATCCTCCTCGTTTTTAGTCCTCCCAAGTGCTTTAAACTCTGCCAATAACCACATTTTTGTGGCAACGATTGAACAAATGGCACAAGGTGTGTATTTTGAAACAATCAATTCTACCATATAAAATGATATATTTCAAGCGTTTTGCATAAAAAAATTCCAAAGCAAAATTGCAGTGGAATTTTTTGTTTTACTTGTCTTCTTTGAGCAATTTGTAATACTCATTGAAAACTTCGTCAATCAAAGCATCATCATCAATGAGTTCAAGCATTGGGTCATCTTCGCCATCTTTAAGTTCAAAAACATAGGCGTAGTCATTGTTTGCTTCCTTATCTTCAATTGCTTTTAAAATTGCAAAAAGTCTTTCCTTGTGAGGAATGATTGCAATTTGTTCAAACTCATAAGGTTTGTCATTTTCATCATAAATTGTTATATTGTCTGTGTTATTTTCATCCAATAATGCATCAATAGCATTAACAACTTTTTTCTCTTCCATTTAAAACTCCTTATTGTTTGTCGAGATATGACTGCAAAATTAGTGATGCTGCAATTTGGTCAATTAACCCCTTCTTTTTTGAAGTTTTTACGTTTGACGCATGCATAATTTCATCTGCACTAATGCTTGTTAGTCTTTCATCAACAAAAACTATTTTTGCTGAGGTTTTTGTTTTGAGCATATCACAAAACATTTTAACATAAGTACACATTTCACTTTCTGTGCCATCCATGTTAAAAGGCATACCAACAACAATTTCTTGCACATTCAATTTTGCCACAATTTCGGCAATATGATTTGTGTCTTTGTTCCAACTTTTGCAATAAAGCGTTTCATAGGTTGAAGCCAAAGTGCTTGAACTTGAAGCAATGCCAATTCGTGCTTTCCCAATATCTAGTCCTAACCTGTTCACAATTACCTCAATTTGATTGTATCATAACTGGAAAATAAACACAAACAAAAGACAAGAATTTGTTAAACTTTTTCAATAGTTTCAACAATTTTTTGTTTGCTTTCATCAATAAAGTTTGATGCCTTTTGATTGCTATGCACCAAAATTGCCCCAATAACAAAGCCAATTGCCATGCCTAAAAAAAGATTGTCATTCATAATATTCCCTCCAAGTTTAGTTTGCATAACAATTTGGTTTTTATCAAAAAAATGGTCGCTTTTTGCAACCATTTTTTGTCATTATTTATTTGCATTTGCCAATTTTTGAAGAAGTTTTTCTTGCTTTTTTCTATAATCAGCAATTGCAAGGCTCAATGTTTTAAGTGCATCATCAATCATATACAACTTGTCGTTTTCAACACTTCCAATTTCTGCCAAAAGGTCTTTTGCTTCAATTTTAAGTGCATCTTCAAGAGATTTTCCTTTAAGCATTTCTGTCAAAACGCTCAAAGCAACAATTCCAACAGCAGATGAATATGTTTTGAATTTTGCATCAACAATTGTTTCGTTTTCAATTTTAACATAGAGTTTCATAACATCATTTGTGGTTTCATTTGTGTTTGTTCCAACACCACTTGCGCCTTGAATGATGCCAACATTTTTAGGATTTGTAAATATGTCAATAAATTTTGTAGAATACATAACTATTTAGCCTCCTTTGTTGTTTTTCTGAGTGGAGAAATTTCTCTCAATTTTTTAACGATGCTTGCAAGTTTTTCAACGACATAATCAATGTCTTCTTTTGTTGTGTTTTTTGCAATGCTAAATCTAATTGAACTCTTGATTTGCTCTGGTGTTTTGCCCATTGCCTTTAACACATAACTTGGCTCAACACTGCCAGCAGAACAAGCACTGCCAATTGAACAGCAAATGCCTTCAAGGTCAAGCATCATAAGTAAACTTTCATTGTCAACACATTCAAAGCAAAGGTTTGCTATGTTTGAAAGGCGTTGATATTGATGTCCGTTGAGTGTTACGTTTTCAATTTTTTCTTGAACACTCTTTACAAAATAGTCACGAACAACTTTAAGTTTGTGTGCAGATGTTGTTACATCTCTTGTTGCAAGTTCAACGGCTTTTCCAAAACCAACTGCGCCTGGAACATTAACTGTGCCACCACGCTTTCCATTTTCTTGTTTACCACCCAAAATTAAGTTGTCAATTCTTGTGCCCTTTTTAACATAAAGTGCACCAATGCCCTTTGGACCATATATCTTGTGTGATGAAATGCTCATTGAGTCAATTGGCATAGATTTTACATCAAGCGGGAATGACCCAAGTGCCTGAACTGCATCGCAATGGAAAATTATATCTCTTTCCTTAACAGTTCTTGCAATGGCGTTCAAGTTTTGAATTGTTCCGACTTCATTGTTTGCAACCATAATAGAAACCAAAATTGTGTCTGGTCTGATTGCGCCCATAAGTTGACTTAAACTTACAATTCCGTTTTCATCGCAACCAAGATATGTCACTTCAAAGCCTTCTTTTTCAAGTTGCTTGCAAGCAGACAAAATGCTTTCATGCTCAATTTTAGATGTGATGATATGTTTACCTTTGTTTTGATTTGCGTGAGCAAAGCCCAAAATAGCCCAGTTGTTTGCTTCTGTGCCACCACTTGTAAAGTAAATTTCACTTGGCTCTGCATTTATGCCTCTTGCAACTCTTTCACGAGCAGTGTCCAAAAGGTTTTGAGCCTCTCTTCCAACGCTGTGAATTGATGCTGGATTGCCATAAACAGAGTTGAAAACTGGCATCATTTCGGCAAGAACCTCACGGTTTACATAGGTTGATGCTGCACTGTCCAAATAAACTCTTCTCTTTGTTTCTTCCATAATATCTCCTTGAATTGAATTCGCATTCACAAATTTTCGCTTAGATTATAAACCAATAAAAGCAAATTGTCAATATTGATATTTGCTATTTTGCACAATTTTTGCAAAAAAAAGACTTGCAAACTTGCAAGCCCAACTTACTTGTTGCTGTTTACAAAGTCAACAAGTGCTTCTTCGCTAAGAAGTCCAACATTTTTTGCAACTTCGTTGCCATCTTTAAGCAAAACAAGTGTTGGAATGCTCATAATTCCAAATTCCTTGGCTGTTTTTTCGCACTCATCAACATCAACTTTGTAAATTTCAACGCCTTCAAGTTTTTTGCTGGCTCTTTCCAAAATTGGTGTTTGCATTCTGCATGGACCACACCATGTTGCAAAAAAATCTATCAAAACAACACTGTTTTGTCTTTTTGCCTTTTCACTAAAATTTTCATCTGTCAAATGTTCAATTTCCATAATTTTCTCCCACCTTATATTTTCCAAAATTTTTTATTATATCAAAATTGCAAACAAATTTTTGTTTAATTGCTTTTCCCTAAAACTTTTTTATTGTACTTTTAAAATTTTGCATTGCATCTTGCTTATTTTAAAAACATCTAAATTACTGTTGTCAATTTGTTTCTTCCAAAAGTTTGTTTATAACATAAGCGCCAATTGTCACACCACACATTGCTGGAAAATATGCAATGCTTCCAATCACTTTTTGCTTTTTTGCATCTTGATTTGTGTAACAAACTGTTTGATGTTTTATGCCATTTTCCTTTAAAAGCCTACGCATAACTTTTGAAAGTCCATCATTTTTTGTTTCAAAAATATCGCAAATTTCAAACTTTGGCATGGAACATCTGTTGCCTGTTCCCATACTGCAAACAAGCCTAATGCTGTTTTTGTTGCAATATTTAATAAGCGTCAATTTGCTTGTGACCATATCTATGCAATCAACAACAAAATCATATTGCTCCAAGTTAAATTTGTCAACATTTTCGGGCAAAAGTTTTTCGTTTCGCGCCACTAAATTACAATTTGGATTTATTTGATTTGCTCTTTCTTTGATGCACTCAACCTTAATTTTTCCAACATTGCTGGTTGTTGCAATGATTTGCCTGTTTAAATTGCTTTCAGAAACCGTGTCAAAATCTACAACAGTTATGTTTTCAATTCCACTTCTAACAAGTATTTCAATAACGTAACCACCAACACCACCACAACCAAAAACAATAACTTTTTTGTGCTTTAAACTTTCGTATTTATCTTTGCCAAGCAGTGCAACAGTTCTTTCGTCCATTCCCATAATTGCTCCAAAATCACAAAAAAACTTGTGACAAAAATAGAATATCACAAGTTTTGAAAATTACAAAATGTATTTTGTTAAATCATAATCTTTTATTGATTTTGAAAGCACTTTGTCAACATACGCCTTGTCAATTACAACATCTGTTGGTTCGGCATAGTCGGTTGCATTAAAGTTAACTTCTTCAAGCACGCTTTCAAGTATGGTTGTAAGTCTTCTTGCACCAATGTTTTCGCTTGTCAAATTTTCTTGCTCGGCAAGATATGCAATTTGTTCAAGCGCATCATCTGTAAACTTCAAATTTACATTGTCAACTTTAAGCAAACTTTGATATTGCTTTATGGTTGCATTTTTTGGTTCAGTTAAAATTTTTAAGAAATCGGCTTTTGTCAAATTTTCAAGTTCAACCCTAATTGGAAATCTGCCTTGAAGTTCTGGAATAAGGTCGTTCATACTTGAAACATGAAAAGCACCTGCTGCAATAAACAAAATGTAGTCGGTTCTTACAGTGCCATATTTTGTTGCAACTGTTGTGCCTTCAACAAAAGGCAACAAATCTCTTTGCACGCCTTCTCTTGAAACATCTGGACCTTTGCTGTTTTCTTTGCTTGCAATTTTGTCAATTTCATCAATAAATATTATGCCTTCTTGTTCAACACGCCTTATGGCTTCGCTGTTGACATTGTCTAGGTCAAGCAATTTGTTGCTCTCTTCTTCCATTAAAATTGCTTTTGCTTCCTTAATAGTCAACTTGCGTCTTTTTTTGACAGCAGGAAACATTCCATCAAAAATGCTACCCAAATTGATTTCTGAGTTGCCTGTTGAAAGAACTTCCAAACTCTTTGGTTGCTCTTCAACTTCAATTTCTACCATATCGCTGTCGTAGTTACCAATTTTAAGTTCTTCACGAATGCGTTGCTTGTCAAGTGCTTCATCTGCACCTTCAATTTTCTTTTGAGGGTAAATCAAATTGAAAAGTTTGTCCAAAACAATTTTTTCAACTTTTGCTTTGATGTCGGCAATTTTTTCTTCTTTAACCATTCTAACAGCAGTGTCAACAAGGTCGCGAATCATACTTTCACAATCTCTGCCAACATAACCAACTTCTGTAAATTTTGTGGCTTCAACCTTTACAAATGGCGCAGAAACAAGCTTTGCAAGTCTGCGTGCGATTTCTGTTTTTCCAACGCCTGTTGGACCCTTTAAGATAATGTTTTTTGGCAAGATTTCTTCTCGCTCTTCACTTGTCAACTTGCTTCGTCTATATCTGTTTCTAAGTGCAACAGCAACTGCTTTTTTTGCTTCTTGTTGACCAATGATGTATTTGTCTAATTCTTCAACAATTTGTTTTGGTGTAAAATCCATATTAAACTTCCTCCAAAGTGATGTTGCCATTTGTGAAAATGCAAATTTTGCCTGCAATTTCAATTGACTTTTTTGCAATTTCTTTTGCTGAAAGATTTGTGTTGTCCATAAGTGCTTCGGCAGCTGCCATTGCATAGTTTCCACCACTGCCAATTGCCAAAATTCCATTGTCTGGTTCAATAACTTCACCATTGCCAGAAATCATAAGCAAATTATCTTTGTCTGCAACAATCAAAAGCGCTTCCAATTTTCGCATAATTTCATCTGTTCTAAATTGAACTGCAAGTTCAACTGCACTGCGCATAAGGTTGCCACTAAATTTGTTTAGCATTGCCTCAAATCTGTCAGAAAGCGAAAATGCATCTGCAACTGAGCCAGCAAAACCAACAACAACTTTGTCGTTGTAAATTCTTCTAACCTTTCTTGCTGTTGCTTTTGCAACAACGCTTTGTCCCATTGTAACTTGTCCATCGCCAGCAACGGCAATTTTTCCATCTCTTTTAACCGCTACAATTGTTGTTCCCTTAAATTCCATTTTTTTCTCCTTTAATAAAACTATCAATTTCTTCCAAAGCACGCTTGCTTCGTTCTGCTTTGTCTTTTAAGTCGCCTTTTATTATTGCCCAATTTGAATTCATTGGCTGAAAATTTTGTTCGCTTGCAGTTGACAAGTAGTTTGCAAGTGAACCAATTGCTGTTGCTGAAGAAAATGTGGCAAAAGGCTTTTCATTTAGCATATTTGCCATATTTATTGCACAATATAGCCCGCTTGAAATGCTTTCAACATAGCCCTCAACACCGCTGAGTTGCCCTGCAACAAAGACATTTGGGTATTTTTTAAGTTGATAGTATCTGTTTAAATTTTTTGGCGCATTGATGTATGAATTTCTGTGCATAACACCATATCTAACAAACTCGGCATTTTTGAGTGCTGGTATTAGCGAAAACACTCGTTTTTGCTCGCCAAATAGCATATTTGTTTGACAGCCAACCAAGTTGTAAAGATTGCTAAAATTGCTCTCTTTTCTAAGTTGCAAAACTGCAAAAGGTGTTTTGCCGGTGCGTGGGTCAACAAGCCCCTTTGGTTTCAAAATTCCATAGGTCAAAGTTTGATAACCACGCTTTGCATTTATTTCAATTGGCATACAACTTTCAAACACTTTGCTGTTTTCAAAATCTTTAAGTTCCACAGTTTTTGCTGTGATAAGTGCTTTGAAAAATTCATCATATTCATCTTGAGAAAGTGGGCAATTGATGTAGTCGCCACTTGTTTCGCCCTTTTCATAGCGATTGGCAACAAAATAATGATTTTCATCAAGGCTTTCTTTTGTGACAATTGGTGCAACGGCATCAAAGAAATAGCAACTGTCGTTTCCAAGCAAATTTGTCAAACTTGCAAGCAGTTTTCCATCAGTAAGTGGACCTGTTGCAATGATTGTTGGCTTTGTGACATCAATTTGCTCAACACATTCGTTAAACACCTTTATGCTTGGCATTGACTTTATTTTTTCAGTGATAATTTTTGAAAACATTTTTCTATCAACGCTCAAGGCTTCTCCACTTGGCACTTTTGTTTTGTCAGCTGATGAAATGACCAAACTGTCTAAATGTCTAAGTTCTTCCTTTAAAAGTCCACAAGCATTTGTTAGGCTGTTGCTCTTTAACGAATTGCTACAAACAAGTTCTGCAAAATTTTCGTCTGTGTGTGCTGGACTATATTTTTTAGGTTTTTGCTCATACAAATGCACTTCAAAGCCACGCTTTGCAAGTTGATAGCTTGCTTCTGCACCTGCAAGCCCTGCACCAATGACAACAACTACCTTATTCATTGTTTTCTCCATTTTCACCACTTGCTGCATCTGGCTGTTCTACCTTTGGCTTATCGGTCATTTGCATATAGTCACAATCTGGGTTACTGCAACGCTTGATAATTTTGTTTTTTGTTTCCTTTTGAACCAAATAGCAATCACATTTTGGGCATTTTTCATCAAGAGGCAAATCCCAACTCATAAACTTGCAGTTTTCAGAATCTTCACAAGCATAGAATATTTTACCTTTTTTGCTCTTTCTCATAAACACTTGCTTGCCACATTTTGGACACTTTGCAACTGCTTTTGCTGGTTCTGCCAAACTCTTTATATTTTTGCACTTTGGGTAGTTTGGACAAGCAAGGAACTTGCCATATCTACCTTCTCTATAAACCATATAAGCGCCACATTTTTCGCACTTAACATCACTCACAACAGGTTGTGGTTTCAAACTTTGCGAACTATTGTCTAAATTTGCACTTTTAAGTTGTGGTAAAAATTTGTCATAAAAACTTCTAATTAGGTCGTGCCACTCCAATTTTTCATTTGCAACTTTATCAAGGTCATCTTCCATTTTTGCAGTGAAATCGACATTTATGATTGATGAGAAATATTTTTGCAAAAGGTCAGTAACATTCATTCCAAGTTCTGTTGGTTTAAGAAATTTTCCTTCCTTTTCAACATATTTTCTTGTGGTCAAAATTGTAAGTGTTGGGGCGTAGGTTGCAGGTCTTCCAATGCCATCTTCTTCCATTGCTTTGATAAGTGAAGATTCAGTGTATCGTGGTGATGGTTTTGTAAATTTTTGTTCTGGCAAAAGTTGAAGAAGATTGAGTTTGTCGCCCTTGATTAGTTTGGGAAGTTTAACTTCCTTTTCTTCATCATCTTTAACTGCTTTGCTTTCCATGTAAATTGCAGTGTAGCCGGCAAATTTTGGTGTTTTGCCTGTAACTTTAAATTGGCAATCATTTGCTTCAATTTCGGCACTAACGCTGTTGTAGGTGGCTTCTGCCATCTGGCTTGCCAAAAATCTTTCGTAAATCAGTTTGTATAGTTTATAGTTTGATGCTGAAAGGTATGGTTTTACACTTTCTGGCGTGCGTTCAAAATGAGTTGGTCTTATGGCTTCGTGGGCATCTTGCACATTGTCGCCTTTACTTTTGTAGATGTTTGGTTTTGCTGGGTAATATTCTGCACCAAAACGCTTTTCAATGTATGCTTTTGCATTAACACGTGCTTCATCACTAACTCTGACAGAGTCAGATCTGATGTATGTTACAAGTGCAACTTTTCCTTCATCTCCAAGCGCAACACCTTCATACAATTCTTGCGCACAAGCCATAACTTGCTTTGAAGAAAGGTTTAATTTGTTGATCGCATCTTGTTGCATACTGCTTGTTGTAAATGGTGCTGGTGCATGACTTTTTGTAACCGATTTTTTGACTGATGTAACAACAAAGTCGCTGTCTTTTATGTGAGCAATAACTCTGTCCATCATATTTTGATTTTTTAGTTTAATTTTTTTGTTTGTGATTGTTGTTAAAAGTGCCTTAAACTTTGGTTTTTCGTTTGGTTTTTCAAGTTCGGCATTAAGTGTCCAATATTCTTCTGGAACAAAGTTTAAAATTTCACGCTCCCTGTCAACAACAAGTTTAAGCGCAACACTCTGCACACGACCTGCACTGAGTTTGCTTGCAATTTTTTTGCAAAGAATAGGAGATATTTTGTAACCCACAAGTCTATCCAAAACTCTGCGTGCTTGTTGAGCGTCTATCATATCTTTGTTTAGTTGTCGTGGTTTTTGAATTTCTGACTGCACAACTTCTTTTGTGATACTGTTAAATTCAACACGGTTTTTTGCAAGTAGGTCAAGCCCCAAAACTGTTGCAACGTGCCAACCAATTGCTTCGCCTTCCCTATCAGGGTCGGTTGCAATGTAAATTTCATCTGCCTTTTTTGCCTTTTCTTTCAGCCTTTTTATGATGTTTAACTTGTCTTGCCTTAATTCATAGGTTGGTTCAAAGTTGTTTTTAATGTCAACGCCTATGCTTTTTTCGGGCAAATCTCTAATATGTCCACCGGTGGCAAAAACTTCCCAATCCTTTCCTAAATATTTTTTTATAGTGTCAACTTTTCCAGCACTTTCTATAATTAGAAGCTTCATAAACTCTCCTTTTTGTAAATTAAAACAGCACAGCAAATCATTTGCAATAATAATTACCTGCCAATTTTTTTATTATTCCATTAAGTTCCATTGTTGTCAACAAAGTTATCAAAGTTTTTGTGTCTAGTTTTGTTTTTTGTTGTATTATGTCAAAATGTGTTTCGCCATCAATTGAGTTGTAAATCATCTGCTCATCAAACGATAATTGCAAAGGTTTAACATCACCTGAATAGCAATTTTGAACATTCAGTTTTTCCAAAATGTCATCTGGGCAAGTGACAAGTGATGCTTGACAACACTTTAATATATTGTTGCAACCCGAAGATGCAAAACTTGTAATTTCGCCGGGAATTGCAAAGATATCAACGCCATATTCAAGGGCATAGTCTCTTGTGTAAAGCGAGCCACTTTTGTTTGATGCTTCGGTTATCAACACTGCACTTGAAAGCCCTGCAATAATACGATTTCTAATTGGATAGTGCCAAGATGCCGGCATAATTTCGGGTTTGTATTCTGTTATGACCAAGCCTTTTTGCTCAATTTCTCTTTCAAGAGAAAAATTGCCTTTTGGATAGATGTGATTAAAACCACTACCCATAACTGCAATTGTTTTCCCATCAACTTCAAGCGCCGAAGAATGAGCAATCATATCAACACCATCGGCAAGACCACTAACAATTGTAAGCCCACTTGAAGCAAGCGCCCTTGCAAACTTTTTTGTAACTTCTTTGCCATAATTTGTTGGCTTTCGGCTTCCAACAATTGCAACACACTTTGTTTTTAAAAGTGACAAATCACCTTTGCAATACAGAATTATTGGCTTTGCATCAAAATTTAAAAATTGCTTTGGGTAGTTTTCACTAAACTGCGTTAGCACCACAACTCCTTTCCTATCAAGTTCAATGATGTATTGTTCCAAAAAGTCATCATTTAAAGCATAACACATTCTGTCAAACTCTTCTTTTGAAACGACTTTTGAAAGTTTGTCATAGTTTTGTGAAAATTGTGTGAAAATTTGTTTTGGTTTATTAAAAAAGCCAAGAATTGCTTCTTGCTTTTTATATGTCAAAAAATCAAAAATGTCCAACCAAATAATTGCTTTTTCGTTTTGAGAATAACTCATAAATCCCCTTTAAAATTTTGCATAGTAGTTTGCATAGTAGCAAAAAATCTAACAATTTTATGTGCTATGCAAAGTTATAGCCAATATTTTCTGTCCAAACTTCTGTAATTTATTGCTTCAACCAAATGGCACATTTCAATGTTTTCACTTCCATCAAGGTCGGCAATTGTTCGGGCAACTTTCAAAATTCTGTCGTGTGCACGAGCAGTTAGTTTAAGTTTTTGAAATGCATTTTCAAGCACGTTTTCACACTTTGCATCTAGTTTACAAAACTTTTTAACCATTGCACTGTTCATGCCGGCATTGTTATGAATGCCTGTGCCGGCAAAACGCTTGGTTTGAATTTGTCTTGCCTTTGTGACACGCTCTTTTATTGTTTTGCTACTTTCTTCTTGACTTTCACTTTTAAGGTCATCATAGGTTATGGCATCAACTTCAATTTGAAGGTCAATTCTGTCCATAAGTGGACCACTTAATTTGTTTAGATAAGAGTGAATTTGTGCCATTGTGCACTTGCATTCGTGAAGTTTGCTTCCATAGTAACCACAAGGGCAAGGGTTCATGCTTGAAATAAGCGTGAAATCGGCAGGATACTGCACTGTTTGGGCAATTCTGCTAACCGTTATAACCTTGTCTTCAAGTGGCTGACGAAGGGCTTCAATCAAGTTGCGTGGGTATTCGGGAAGTTCATCTAAAAACAAAACTCCGTTGTGTGCAAGGCTCACTTCCCCAGGGCGACTGTTTCTGTTGCCACCAATCATTGTAACCATTGTTGTTGTGTGGTGTGGTGACCTAAATGGGCGTGTCAGCACAATACCCTTTTTGCTATCCAAAGTTCCGGCAACACTATGAATTTTTGTAACTTCCAAGGCTTCTTCAAAAGTTAGATCTGGCAAGATGCCTGGAAATGCCTTTGCAAGCATTGTTTTACCACTCCCTGGTGGCCCAAGCATAATCATATTGTGACCACCTGCGGCTGCAATTTCAAGTGCACGCTTTGCCGTTTTTTGACCTTTTATGTAACAAAAATCATTTGATGCAATCTCTTGCCTTTTAATTTCTTCATACTTTGAAATTTCAACCGGCTTAATTATTTTTGTGCCCTTGAAGAATTGAACAACATCATTAAGTGTTGAAACGCCATAGGTTTCAAGCCCTTCAATAAAACTTGCCTCCCGCGTGTTTTGATATGGAATTATAACTTTTTTGTAGCCATTTTCTCTTGCGCTGATTAACATTGGCAAAATTCCGTTAATTTTTCTGACATCGCCATTAAGAGATAATTCGCCCAAAATTACAAAACCATTTGTGCTTGCAATTGGAATTTGATTTGTTGCCGACAAAAGTCCCACTGCAATTGGAAGGTCATAAATAGAACCTTCTTTTTTTGTGTCTGCTGGTGCAAGATTTACCGTTATTTTGTAAATTGGGTATTCTAGTCCCGAATTTTTTATTGCAGACCTAATTCGGTCTTTTCCTTCTTTTATGCTGGCATCTGGAAGCCCAACAACATCGTAGGCAGGCAAACCATTGCTCAAATCAACTTCACAATCAATTGGATAGCCATCAATACCAACCAATCCAAAACTCTTAATTTTGCTTAACATAAGTATATTCTAACATATTTTGACAAAATTCAAAACAAATTTTACAACAATAATAATTTTGAAATTGCACAAAAAAAAGTGAATGCAATTTGCACTCACCATAAAGTTACTTTGTTGCTCTGTGTTCTTTAACTTTTGCTGCTTTTCCTGTTCTGTCAGCAAGGTAGTAAAGTTTTGCTCTTCTAACTTTACCCTTTCTTACAACTTCAACCCTGTCAATTCTTGGGCTGTGAAGTGGGAAAGTTCTTTCAACGCCAACGCCATAAGAAATTCTTCTAACTGTAAAAGATTCTCTGATGCTTCCATTTCTTTTTGCAATGACAATACCTTCGTATGCTTGAAGTCTTTCTTTATCGCCTTCAACGACTTTTACATATACTCTAACGGTATCGCCAACATCAAATGCTGGAACATCTTTTTTAAGATTTTCTTTTTCAATTTGTTCGATCAAGTTCATATTCTCCTCCTAAAAAAGTAATTTAAGTGTTCATACACCGCTTGCATTGGACCACTCATAACGCAATTATTCTATCATATCTAATTTTATATTTCAAGTGTTTTTGACATATTTTTTAAAAAGCATTTTCAATATGATTTATTTTTCCATCAAGAACTTCAATGCAGTCAAAACGGAATTGCTTTTGCAACAAATTATTTTCAAGCAAATAGTATTCTGCCACCCTTTTAATTTTGTTTTGCTTATACGGCGTAACTGCCTCTCTTGGCAAGCCAAACCTTGTGTCTTGTCTAGCCTTGACTTCCACAAAAATGTAGGTTTTTTGCTTGTAGGCAATTATGTCAATTTCACCCAATTTGGTTGCATAGTTTTGTTCCAAAATTTTGTAGTGATGCCTTTGCAAATACTTTTTTGCAAGTTCTTCGCCCTTAACTCCAACAACATGTGTGTTCATAATTTCTCCACAATTAAAAATACATTCAAAACAAACATTTGTCAAATTAAAAATTGCATATTGATTTTTCTAAACAATAATGTTATAATACAATCAATTAAGGGGAGGTGTATTTATTATGAATAATCACGATTTTGGAATTATGTTGGTTAATGATATAATCAAAAGAATAAATGTTAAAAACAAAAAAGATTTCAATTACAACAATTTTGTCAAACTAATTTTTGAATATGCTAAATTTGTTCATGGAATTACAGATGCAGACAATATTGAACTTAGTTTTAAAGATTTAGGCGATGACAATATTGGTGGCGACTTTTCTATGGAAGATAAAACGATAACAATCAATAGCAACAACTTCACATTTAAAAAGCTTGGCATTGTTATGAATTCAATGTTGCATGAAACTGAACACGCAATTCAAGAAAAATATATATCAAAGCATCTTGATTGTTGCGAAACTTCAACTTTGCCGGTTAAGCTAATACACTCTTCATTGCAAAACTTGAAGGTATATGGATTTGATGTTGTTGCCGATGCAATTTACTACACTTCAAAATCAGAATATGAAGCAAGAGATTATGCAAACGAAGGAACTGAAAGATTTCTAAATTTCTTGGCTGGACACGCACAAACCAGATTTGCCAAAAAACTTGTTGCACAATGTATGCAAGCCAACAAAAAGCTTAAGAAAACTGACGACAAATGCTACTCTATATATTTAAATTCACTAAAAAATTTCCGTCACATAAAAACATTAACTTATCTTTGCTTGCCAGAGATCTATAGAGATATGGATTATGTTGCCAACAACTTGAACAGTCAAGACCCACAAGTTAGAAAACTCGTTGATTTGTTGCGTGAAAGCTTTGTTGTAACAATTTCTTCACTTGTAGAAGTCTATTGCGATGACAAAATGAAACAAGATATTACAAAAAGATGTTTGGAATATAAAGACATCCCAGAGATTGCAAAATGCATACCATATATGCACCAAAGCGTGTATTGCAAAACAACAAAAGAAGATTTAAATGTCATCTTTGATTTAGTCGCAGACAGCAAAATTAGTTATGATGAGATGATGAAAGGTTTGTGCTATTTTTCAAAAACTGGCATAAATTGTGCTTTTGTAAATTACTTAAACAAAAACAACATTTTTGAAAACTATGCAGATGAGCATTTTGACGCAATAAGAAAAATTGACAACTTCGCAAAAAAAGAAAAGTGCTTTGACTTACGAGAAGCCTTGATGGGAAACAAAACAGAAATTGCCACCCCGGACCTAGAATTTGATAACTTTGAACTATAACTCATCAAATGGACTTAATTGCCTATACAAACAAAAATGAATGCTGATTGCATTCATTTTTTATTCAATTAAAAGACAATATAACCCTATCACCGAATATACAAGTTGTCACAAAAAAATCGCCACGTTTTTGTGACAATTTTTTTAATGTAATTTCATACAATTTTTGATTAAAATTTTTTGGACTACAAATGACAATTTCTCAAATGAACAAATATACAATTCCAACCAAAATGCTAGAAACAACACCACAAACAATAACTGGTCCAGCAACTGTAAACATCTTTACGCACATACCAAAAATTATGCCTTCTCGCCTATATTCCATTGCACTTGAACAAATGCTGTTTGCAAAACCCGTTATTGGCACAATTGTTCCTGCACCGGCAAATTTTGCAATGTCGTCAAAAACACCTATTCCAGTAAGTAAACAGGTTATAAAAATAAGCACAACAAGTGTCCACGCACCAAGTTCAGTATCGGTCATTTCCGGCCAAATTGATTGCATAACGTCACCAATTGCCTGACCAATGCAACAAATTAGTCCCCCAATCAAAAATGAATAAAATAGCGTTGGCCAATTTCTTGTTTGTGGCGATTTTGCTTTTACATAGGCATTATATTTTTTGTTTCTCTCTTCGTTTTCCATAATTCTCCAAAATGATAATTGCCAATTTTTAGCAAAGCATACTCAAAAAATATTTAACATTTTGCAAATATTATTTTTGTTTTTATGCAAACTATTTAAAATGCGGAGGAAATGCAATGAAATTTTTTAAGAAAATATTAACTTTTTCAGTTGTGGCAATTTTGCTTTTGTGCCTTGTTGGTTGTGGCAACCAAAACACAGAAACTGCAATTGCAAACAATTTGGGAAAATCAACCACAAATTTAATGAGCACTTTAAACAAACTTGAAGAGATAAGTTACAACGATATTGTCATAAAGGAGATTTCGCCACTTGCAGACAGCACCTACAACACAGTTAACACAAGTGCCCTACAAAAAATTAAATGGCACACCATTGGAAAAACTGTAAACCTAGAACCCGATGTTAAATTCGTAAATGCACAACTGACTTATGAAAACGAAAACTCTGAAAAAACTAGCACAAGCTATGGTCACAAAACACAAGAAATCACTGATGATGTAACATATTCTTACAAGCCAAAATATGTGAACAATGTTTCTGACAGTTTCAGCAGAAAATATTTTAACAGTTTTGTAAACAGCGTTGAAAACATCTACTGCCAATGCTCTGACTGCATAAGTTGTGATGCCGAATGCAAAAACACAAAAGACCAACTTAAAAACAACATAAACGACACAAAAGTGCTTTGTCAAAAATTGAGAGATGGCACAATTAAAATGAAAGCCGAAGACATTGAAAACTGCAAAACACAAATTAAAAATTTAAACGACTGCATCAAGCGTCTTGCAAGAACAAATGGAAATGTCAATTCAAAATGCAATGACATCAAAAACTTAAAAGAAAACTTTTCAAGCCACATTGGAAGTGTTCAAGATGCCTATTCAAGACTTTTAAACACATTGGAAACACGCCTTGACTATCTTGATTGTTGCAATGAAAAATTGAATGAAATTTGCGATGTAATCAATCAAACAAATGTAAACAAAACAGAAGTTCAAAACAATTTGAGTGATGAAAAAGATATTGCAAAAATTGAGAACAATGAAATTGTAAAAAACAATGAAAATACTGAACAAAATGCACAAAACAACACTCAAAACATACAGAACAACAATAATCAAAATATTCACGAAAGTAGCAATCAAAATGTGACAGAAAACAAAAACAATAGCCAACCAGTTGAGAACCAAAATGGCAACCAAAACAACACAGATGGAACAAGCCAAAATAACACAAGCAATCAAGTGCCAAACCAAACAAACAACAACGTTCCACCAGTTCAAAATGTAAACCCACAGCAAAACACAATTCCAAACGCAAATGCGCCATACTACAACAATAGTGCATACAATGGCAATGGTGTTTATAATGGTTATAACAACAGCGTTTACAACGGCTATAATAATGGCTACAACTATAACTACCCACCAAGAAACATTGATACCTATCAAAACATAGAAAAAAACATTGACACCTACTCTCCAAAATTCCCTGTTTTGAACAATCAAAATGCGAACGGCATAAATTCAAATGGCACAAACAATGTGGTTACAGCAACACAATCAAATGAAGTTACAACCAAAACCACCGAAGAAAAAACATCAAAAAATGAAAAAGACAATGACAAAAAAGAAAATTCAATTGAAAAAATTCTTAAAAAAGACAGTCAAAACAACAGACAGGTTGTTGCACCAAAAAAGAAAATGCCAAAGAGAAAAGAATCAATTAAGCCAATTGATGATGGGAAATCAAACAACATTGACTCCCCACTTCCAAACCCTTATGATGACAAAAAAATTGATGAACAAAAAGAAAAATTAGAAAGAGAAAAACTAGAAAAAAACAATGATGCAAAAAGCGAAACAGAAGAAAAAAGTTTGCAAAACACAAAGACAACTAAAAATAAAAAAATAAACACAAAGTTATTAAAAAATAATCAAACAAACAGTAAAAATGATACTATGTTAAGTGCTATGCAAAACAAAAAGATTAAACCATTTGGCATTTCAAAAACAAATTTGGTTGTTGATGAGGAAAACCATCATTGCCATCAAACATTAAATTAAAAAATGGGCAAAGACTTTTGTCACTGCCCTTTTTTATTGTTTAAATTTACTTTTAAGTTTTCCAATAATTTTGTTTTCTAATCTGCTAACTTGAACTTGACTTACATTTAGAATTTCAGCAATTTCGCTTTGCGTTCTGTCTTCAAAAAATCTGAGCATAACAAGTTTTTTGTCCTTTTCTGGAAGTTCCTTCAACAAGTCCCTAAGAACAATATGGTCAATCATTTTTTCGGTTCGGTCAACATCTTCAATGCTCTCCATAATGGTTCGACTATGCGGATTGTTTTCATCTTGTTTGTCATCAAGCGACAAAACAGATTTTCTGCTGTCCATTGCATAGACAATTTCTTGCTCATCAACCATAAAATGCTTGGCAAGTTCCGTGACCGTTGGGTCATTGTCGTGCGTTTGTCTGTATGTTTGAACATATCTGTTTATTTGAACATTTAGCGCTTTAAGTGCTCTGCTAACCTTAATTGAGCCATCATCACGCAAAAAGCGTTTAACTTCGCCCGCAATCATTGGAACAGCGTATGTTGAAAACTTTACATCAAATTTTGTGTCAAAATTGTTAATTGCCTTAACAAAGCCCAGACAACCAAGTTGATACAAATCATCATATTCCACGCCTTTGTTTCTATAAAACTTAATCACACTTTTAATAAGTGGTGAGTTTTCGTTTACCAATGTTGTTTTGGCACTTTCACTGCCCTTTTGCGCCTCTTCAATCAATTTGGTTGTTTCATTGTGCGACAGCATTTTTTTCACCAGCCATTGCAACTTTTGAAACGCCAATATGCTTTGTCATATAAACAGTTATTCCCTTGCTTTTGTTACGCTCAAGTTTGAAACTATCCATAAAACTTTCAATCACAGTAAAACCCATTCCACTGCGTTCTTCATCTGCCTTTGTGGTGAAAAATGGCTCAATCGCCTTTTCCAAATTGTCAATTCCAACGCCATAGTCAGTTACGCTTATAAGCACATCTTTTTCGGTCAACTTAACTTTTATAACAATATCTCCAACTTTGTCTGGATAGGCGTGCACAACGCAATTTGTAACTGCCTCACTAACTGCTGTTTTAATTTCTGTTATCTCGTCAAGGGTTGGGTCCATTGGAAGGCAAAATGCCGCCACGCTACTGCGAACAAACCCCTCGTTTTCACTAAGTGCCTTAACTGTCATTGTCAATTCATTTTTAACTTTCATTTCATATTTCTCCCATCAGTTTATTTTAGGCATAATGTTAAATAGCCCCGTCATATTAAATATTTTTTCCGCATGCTTACTTGGATTGCAAATGTAAATTGGAATGTTTCGTTGTTTAAGCTTTTTGTATCTTCCAATCAAAACGCCAACGCCCGTGCTGTCCATAAATTCAAGTTCTGACAAATCTATGATAACTTGATTAAAGCCAGTGCCATTAAACAAATCATCAAGCGTTGTTTTGCTGTATAGCGCATTGCTTTCATCAAGTTCCCCGCAAAGCATAACATACATAATGTTGCTGTATATTCTGTTTCTTATCTCCACTTTGTATCTCCTTTATTTAATATCAAAATGATATCACAGCCACAAACAAAAAAAATGACAAGTTTTGCTCAAACTTGTCGAAGATTGTATAATGCTTTATATTACATATTGCAAGCGAAAACAAAAAAATTTGTGAACACAAATTTACTTAAATGGCAGGTGTCAACACAATGATAAATCTTGCAAGAAATATTAAAATAGCAGTCTCATCTAAACACATAAAAATTTTATGATTTTTGCACTTGTGTTTTTTTACAAAACTGACACTAGTATTGATGCAAGTTGACACTGATTTTGACACTAGTTTTTAGCGCAAAAAATTCACTAAAAACTTGTTAACTCACAAAAAACAAAAAAATGCAGGAAGTCCTACATTTTACTTAAAATAAACCATATAGACAAACAAAATTTACTAACAAAAACAAAATTTTGCAAGAAATAAAAAACAAGCCAAAAGGCTTGATTTTTGGTGGGTAGAGATGGATTCGAACCACCGTAGGCTATGCCGACAGATTTACAGTCTGCTCCCATTGGCCACTCGGGCATCTACCCATGTCGGCAGTTGCCTGCCTTATTGGAGCTGGTGGGCGGACTTGAACCGTCAACCTGCTGATTACAAATCAGCTGCTCTGCCAATTGAGCCACACCAGCACAAAAAGTTAAGCGTTGCTTAACTTGGTGCCCAGAGGCGGAATCGAACCACCGACACGGGGATTTTCAGTCCCCTGCTCTACCGACTGAGCTATCTAGGCAAGTAGTTTAATAAATTGCTTTATTAAGTTACTTTTTTGCATTTCTGCAATTTTTAAAAATGCCTTTCGGCATTATTGGCGACCCTGACGGGGCTCGAACCCGTGACCTCCGCCGTGACAGGGCGGCGCTCTAACCAAACTGAGCTACAGAGCCAAAACAAATGGTGGACCTTCACGGACTTGAACCGCGGACCGACCGGTTATGAGCCGGCTGCTCTAACCAACTGAGCTAAAGGTCCAACTTGGTCGGGGTGAAGAGACTCGAACTCCCGGCCCCATGGTCCCAAACCACGTGCGCTACCAACTGCGCTACACCCCGACAGTCACCAAATGTTGACTTAATAATGATAATATAAAAGTGTTAATTTGTCAACACTTTTTTTAAGTTTTTTATTAAATTGATTGATATTTTTTTTAAAGTTTGTTTTATACCGAAATTGCTTGCAAAAATTGTATCTAGCGACTTGGAATTCTGCTTTTATTTTTCATTTTTTATGAAACATTTTGCTATGATTTTTAACTTTTTTTGCCACAAAAACAATTCTATTTAAGACAACTTTGCTTAAATAACTAAACTGTTTTTCAAAGCAATTTTAGTTTTTAAACCAAACTTACTGCCAGCCTATGCCCTATGACAAGAAAGTTTTTCAACAAAAATCAAAAAGGCAACCAACATAAATGTTATTTACAATTTGGCTGTCTTTTTAGTTAGGCAAGTTCTTTATACCAGTCTTTTTCAACTGATGTTTCTTTAACTTTTTTGTGAACAATAACTTTTGCAACTGTTTTTCCAGTCAAAAGTCCTGCAACAAATCTTTCAACGCCACTTACAACATAAATTTTACCATCTTGAATTGCAATTTTAACCGGTTTCAATTTTTTGCCACAAAGCAATTTGTTTTTGTAAAGTCTTACTTTGTATTTTGAAATATTTCTAAGTTTTTTGGTTGGAATGTAGTCTTCCATTGGAACTAAAACAATTGTTTTTATTGTTTCGGTTGTTTCGGTCAAATCTTCATTGTAAATGATAAAGTCAAATTTGTTTTTTTGTTTTTGTTCGTAGTCGTAGCGCTTCAAACGAAGTTTAATTTGCTTTTCTTCTCTACCTTTCAAACGCTCTTTAAGTTCTCGTTTATGTTTTGTTGTCAAAAATATTTTAACAAGTTCTGTGCGGTCACTCAACTTGACATCAAGGTTTTGCGCACCCTCAACGCCAATATCTTTTATAAGTATTTTGCCACTTTTGATATACTCATCAAAAATGGAATAGGTTGAGCCATAGTAGTTGTTGTGAATGAACTCATACTCAATGAAGTCGTTGTTTTTAATTTTGTTTTGAAACTCTTCCTTTGAAATGTAAAAGTATGGACTACCTTCAACTTCGCCATCACGCATTCCACGAGTTGTGAAAGTTGGCATCAAAACAATTTTGTCTGTTTTTTCCATTAAATGTTTTATTACAGTGTTTTTTCCAACACCCGAACTGCCCGACAATATGATAAACATCACTTCACCTCAACTGCTTTTTGTTTTTTTTGCTTCTTTTTGTAACTATACTTTTGAATCATCTCTTCCATTTTTTCAGAGAGTTCTTTGTTAATTTCTTCATAAACTGACTTGTCATTTTTGCGGTCTGCATATTTTGAAATGTCAATTGGCTCGCCAATTACAAGTCGGTTGCGCCTAAATAACTTTGGCTTTCTTACAAGCACCATTGGAACAATATTTGCATCAGATTTTAACGAAAACATTGCCACGCCGTTTTTTAGATTTTGAACTTCATCTGGCGTTGATGACCTTGTGCCTGTTGGGAAAATTACAAGTGGTTTTTGTTTGTCTTTTAAAACACGCAAGCATTGTTTAACTGCTGTTATGTCCGCTTGACCACGATGAACACTTATGCAACCAATCTTTTTTAGATACCAACCAAAAAGTTTGTTTTTGAATAGTTCAATTTTACCAAGCGCATATATTCTTGTGAAAATTTTTGTGCCAATGACCATAATGTCACAATTTGACTGATGGTTGCAAGCCCAAATACACTTGCCTTTTAGCACATTTTTTCTGCCAATGACCCTTGTTGGGAAAAATATTGTCATAATTGGCCATAAACAAATCAACGAAATCCAAAACAGCATTTCACTATCTCCTTCCTATGTATTCCATAAACTTTTCAATCACTTCATCAATACCTAAATTTGTGCAATCAATCACAATTGCATCGGCACATTTTTTAAGTGGCGAAACATCTCGTGTCATATCACGATGGTCACGTTCTTTCATATCTTTAAGCACTTCTTCAAAAGAAATGCCACTTCCCTTTGACACCAATTCTTTGTATCTTCTTTCTGCCCTAACACCAACATCTGCATCTAAATAAAACTTGAAATCAGCCTTTGGCAAAACCACCGAGCCAATATCTCTGCCATCTACAATAATGCTTTGCTTATCGGCAATATGTCTTTGCAATTCAACCATTTTGTGCCTAATTTCTTTGTGAACGGAAATTTGACTTGATGCAATGCTAACTTCATCGCTAGACAATTTGTCGGTCACATCTTCGCCATCAACAAAAACATGTTGCAAACCATCTTTATATTCAACTTTAAGGTCAGTGTTTTTTGCAATTTGCTCGGCAACTTCTGTGCTTGTTGCATCTAAACCATTTTTTATGCATTTGTAAGCAAGTGCCCTATAAAGTGCCCCTGTGTTTAAATACATTATATTCAGTTTTTTTGAAAGTGCCTTTGCAATTGTTGTTTTTCCACTGCCAGCAGGTCCATCTAATGCAATAACTATTTTATTCATTTAAACTCCTAAATATATATTATAGTAACTTTTGAAATTTGTAAAACATTTAGTCGCAACTTGCTTTGTTATTTTTGGATTTCAAAAACCTATCAACTTCTTCCACAATGCCTTGCGTGTTTTTGCAATCAACAATTTCAACATTTGGCATTGCCTTAAACCAAGTCAACTGCCTTTTTGCATAATGCCTGCTGTTTTGCTTTATTTGTGAAATGAGTTGTTCTTTTGAAATTTTGCCTTCAAAATAATCAAACCATTCTTTGTAGCCAATTGCGTGCATAGACTGATTTTCTCTTGTAAGCCCAGCATCAACAAGTGATTTAACTTCTTGCTCAAGCCCAGCTTGAAGCATTTTGTCAACCCTTGCATTGATGCGGTCATACAAAACCTTTCGGTCATCATTTAACAAAAACAATTCGTAATCAAATTTGCTTTTTAGTTCTGTTTTGTAGTCTGATTTCTTTTTTCCAGTGGTTTCATAAATTTCAATTGCTCTAATAATTCTTGGCAAGTCTTTTTCATGCAAATTTTGTGCACTTTGTGGGTCAATTTGTTTTAGATAGTCAAGCAAAAACTGGTTCCCTTTTTCAAGTGCAAGCTGTCTATATTTTTGTCGCATAGCTTCATTTTTTTCACTTTTTCCAAGTTCCATTGGAAACAAAAGTGCTTTCATGTAAAGCCCAGTTCCACCAACAACAATCGGAGTTTTGCCACGACTTGCAATGTCCAAAATCAGTCTTTCTGATTCGTTTCGATAATCTGATACGCTATATTCACAATCTGGTTCAACAATGTCAATCATATAGTGCTTTGCTTGTTTTTGCTCTTCTGGTGTTGGTTTTGCCGAGCCAATGTTCAGTTTTTTGTAGATTGCAACGCTATCACAAGAAATTATTTCGCCGTCAAAAAGCCTTGCAAGTTTGATTGCAAGTGCTGTTTTGCCAACTCCTGTTGGTCCACCAATCAAAATAACTTTTTGTTTAATCATACACACCTAAACAATTCGTTTAAACCATTTTTCAATTTCAGATTTTGAAAGTTCAACAACAACCGGTCTGCCGTGAGGACATTGAAGTTGCATTTTTTCTTCTTTCATTTGAGTGATGAGAGCGTTGACTTCGCCACTAGAAAGAATTTTACCAGCCCTAACTGCGCATTTGCAACTGTGTTGCATAAGTTTTCTCAGCACCAAATCGCTTTGTTTTAGCGTTTTCATATTTGAAAGGTCTTTCAAAATTTCAGCAAAAAAATCGTTTAGATTTATGTCCGCCAAAATACTTGGAATACTTGTTATGATAAACTCTCTTGCACCAAATTGTTCAATATCAAATCCTAACTTTCTAAGTTTGTCCAAATTGCTGTCAACAAATTCAAACTCTTGCATATTCAAACTTATGTTAAATGGCACAAGCAGTGCTTGTTTTGTGACTTGTTGTGAGTCAACTTGCTTAACAAGTCTATCAAAAAGCAATCTTTCGTGACCAGCGTGTTCATCTATCACATAAACTTTTTGTTGTTTTTCAATGATTAGGTATGTCGCAAAAATCTCTCCAACAAACTTAACATCGCCTTCAGCAAAAAATTGTTCCGTGCGTGTTTTTTCAGCAACAGGCGAATTGTCAAACTTTGTTTCACTTAAAAGTGTTTGTTCAATTTGGCTGTTTATAAGCTTGCTCATGACGGGGCTACTTTGATGCATTTCACCAGTTGAAAAATCTATATTCCCACTTGAAATCATAGAATTTAGAAAACTCGTTTTTGCTGTGCTTTCATTTTCTTTTTTTGTCTCAAAATCATTTTGCATAGCATTGTTTTCTGTTGCATCAATTTCTACACTGCTGGTTTGCATAGCATTGTTTTGTTCAGTGTTTTCGGACAAATCTTGAAAACTTCTGCCGGTTTCAACTTGTTTGTAAACTCCAATTGGCTCGCTCACACTTGAAATTTTGTCACACCTTGTAAGTGCTGTGCTAACTGCATTGAAAACATTGCCATAAATTTCATTTGTATTATTGAACCTAACTTCCATTTTTGATGGGTGAACATTTACATCAAGCCTGTCAAAAGGAATTTCCAAATTTAAAACATAAAATGGAAACTGGCTTTTCATCAAAAAGTGTTCGTATGCATTGTAAACACAAGTTGATACAAGTGGCGAATTTACAAATCTGCCATTGATTGAAAGCGTTTGATATGTTCTGTTTGGCTTTGAAAATGTTGGAAGCCCAATGTAACCAGAGATTTTAATTTTGCTGTTTGGATTGTAACTGTCAACTGCAATCACGCCATCAACTGCACTTTTGCCATACACAATGTAAATTGCATCTAAAAGGTTTGTGCCTGTGCTTTGATAAATTGTTTTGTCATCGGCAATGTATGTGAAAGCAATTGTTGGGTGACACAAGATGTAGCGCTCAATTATGTTTGTTATTTCTGCCATTTCGGTTTTTGGCTTACGCAAAAATTTTGCTCTTGCTGGAACATTGAAAAACAAATCACTAACACTTATTGTTGTTCCATTCTCTGCGCCAATTTCTTGCAATTCTGTTTGTGTTCCGCCTTCAACTTCACAAAATCTTGCAAAGGTTTCAGTGGCAATTTTACTTGTAAGTTTAATTTTTGAAACACTTGCAATGCTGGCAAGCGCTTCGCCCCTAAAACCTAGTGTGCCAATGCTTGCAAGGTCATCTGCTGTTTTGATTTTGCTTGTTGCGTGTGCAACAAAAACCTTTGAAAAATCATCTGGTTCAATGCCAGAACCATTGTCGGAAATGGTTATGTTTTTAATCCCACCATCAACAATGCTAACACAAATTTTGCTTGCACCTGCATCAAGTGCGTTGTCCAAAAGTTCCTTCACTACACTTGCAGGTTTTTCAACAACTTCGCCAGCAGCAATTTTGTTGAAAACGCTAGAATCCAAAATGTTTATTTTTGACATAGATTTCTCCTAATTAACCATTTAATTTTTGTTTTAAATCGTTGAGCAAACTCATTGCTTCAAATGGAGTGATTTGCTCAATTTTTGTTTCGTTTAAGATGTTTATAACTTCCCTTTCATTTTTGTTTGGAAGCGCATTTGTTTGTGCACCTTCTTCGGCAATGATGTTTGATTGTTTGTTGACATCTGCCTTTTCAAGATTGTTCAAAATTTCTTTTGCTCTTGAAATCACATCTTTTGGAAGCCCTGCAAGGCTTGCAACTTCAATTCCAAAACTCTTGTTTGCTCCACCCCTAACAATTTTGCGAAGAAAGATGATTGAGCCATTAAACTCTTTTACATTTATGCGATAGTTCTTAACACCTTTAAGCACGCCTTCAAGTTCGGTTAGTTCGTGATAATGCGTTGAAAAAAGTGTTTTGCTAACAAGATGCTGACTTATATATTCCATAACAGCCCAAGCAATTGAAAGCCCATCAAAAGTGCTTGTTCCCCTGCCAATCTCATCAAGCAAAATCAAACTATTTGGCGTTGCATTTCGCAATATGTTTGCAACTTCTGTCATTTCAACCATAAAGGTGCTTTGACCATAGGCAAGGTCATCAGTTGCACCAATTCGCGTAAAAATTCGGTCGGTGATTGGGATTTGTGCACTTTTTGCTGGCACAAAACTGCCGATGTGTGCCATGAGTGTTATGATTGCAACTTGACGCATATAGGTAGATTTTCCCGCCATATTTGGTCCAGTGATTATCATTGTTCGATTGTCTTTCTTATCAAGCAAAGTGTCATTTGGAACAAAGCCATCTTTTGAAATTGCTTCAACAATCGGGTGTCTGCCATCTGTTATAACAAGTTCTTGGTCACTGGAAACAATTTTCGGTTTTGTTAAGTTGTTTTTAACTGCAACTGTTGCAAGGCTAACAAGAGCATCAAGATAGGCAACATAGTTTGCAGAATTTTTTATCTGTGCAACATAGCACAAAAGTTTTTCTCGCAGTTCAACAAACAATTGTTGTTCAAGTTTAAGTGCCTTTTCTTCACTTCCCAAAATCTTTTGTTCTATTTCAACAAGTTCACTTGTAACATATCTTTCGCAGTTTGCAAGTGTTTGCTTGCGTTGATACCTAAATGGCACAAGTTCTCGTTGGCTGTTCAAAACTTCAATGTAGTAGCCAAAAATCCTGTTGTAGCCTATTTTAAGGTTTTTTATGCCTGTTTCTTCTTGCTCTTGTTTTTGAAGGTTCAAAATCCAATTTTTGCCTTCTGTTGATGCACTTTTAAGTTCATCAAGTTCGGCAGAATATCCCGCCTTTATAAACCCACCATCTTTTGTATTTGTTGGTGCATTTTCAACAATTGCGCTAGAAAGCAATTTTGTAACTTCTGAATGCTCATCAATATTTTTTTCAATTGCTTTAATCACCTTGCTGTTTGTGGTTTGCAATAGTTCCTTAATTTTTGGCAAAATTGCAAGGCTGTCACAAATTGCATTGCAGTCTTTTGGCGTAAGAGAATTGTAACTAACTCTTCCACAAAGCCTTTCAAGGTCATTTATCTTTTCAAGTTGCTCCCTGATGGCTTCTCGCTTAATCAAATTTTTGTAAAGTTCTTCAACTCCATTTTGCCTAAGTTCAATTTCTTCTTGCTTTTGAAGTGGCTCATCAACAAATTTACGCAAAAGTCTTGCGCCCATACTTGTGCTTGTCCTGTCTAAATACCAAAGCAATGTTCCATACTTTCCGCCATCTCGTGCGTTTGCTGTGAGCTCCAAATTTTTGCGTGAAACATAGTCAATGTGCATATAGTTTGAGTAACTTACAACCTTTATGCCGTTTATGTGTGACAAACTGCGTTTTTGAGTTTCCAATAGATATGACACAAGTGCACCACTTGCACAAATGCAATTTGGTCTATTTTCTAGGTCAAAGGCTTTTAATGAAACAATTGAAAACTGATTTCTTAGGGTTTCTTCTGCCTTTGAAACTGCAAAACAAGTGTCATAGTATGCAGTGAATTTTGGCAAAGATTTATGTTCAAGTAAAAGCAGTTGTTTTTCAAGCAAAAGTGCATCTTTGTTGCAAATTATTTCGGCAGGACTTATCATTGTGATTATGTCATTTATCTTGTCAACAGAAATTTCGCCTTCAAGTTCTGTAACATAAAACTCGCCAGTTGTGATGTCGCACCAACTAATTGCAAAGGCATTTTTGCCAGCAAAAACGGAAGCAATAAAGTTGTTTTTATGCTCGTCCAAAATACTGCTTTCCATAATTGTTCCGGGTGTGATAACTCTTATGACATCTCTTTCCACCATCACGCCGGCTTTTGGTTCGGTCAATTGTTCACAAATTGCAATTTTATAGCCTTTTTCAAGTGCCTTGGCAATGTAAATGTCAACTGCCTTAAATGGAATGCCACACATTGGTGCACGCTCATTGAGTCCACAATCTCTGCCGGTGAGAGTTAGGTCAAGTGCCTTGCTCATTTCAATTGCATCATCAAAAAACATCTCGTAAAAATCGCCAAGCCTATAAAAAATTATGCAGTCCTTGTATTTCTCCTTAATTTCATAGTAGTGTTGCATCATTGGTGAAAGTGCCATACTTCTCTCCTTTGTATTTCTTTATCATTTTAAATTTGCAATCAATTTTGTATTTTTTATGTCAACCACTTCAACCTTGACAAAGTCAACCTTAAAATCTTCTGGCTTTGCATTTTGAATTATGACATTTATTCCGCAATCGGTTTTTGCAAACGTTTTGCCGTCTTTTTGTTCGGTCATCAAAACAGTGAGTGTTTGATTTAAAAATCTCTTTAACTTTTTTGCTTCAATTGTCTTTTGAAGTTCCAACAATTTGTTAACCCTTTGCTTTTTAACTTCCATTGGAACTTGGTCAGGCATCTTTTCGGCAGGTGTGCCACTGCGCTTTGAATACATAAAGCCAAAAACTGTGTTGTATTCAACCTTTTTCAAAAGGTCCAAAGTCATCTCAAAATCTTGTTCTGTTTCACCTGGGAAGCCCACAATTATATCGGTGCTCAAATTTACATCTGGAATGTATTTTTTGATTGTTTCAACCAATTTTAGATAGTGCTCTGTGGTGTAGTTTCTGTTCATAAGTTTCAAGATGCGGTCACTTCCACTTTGAACTGGAAGATGTATCATGTGGCTTATGTGTTTGCTGTTTGCAATTGCTTTGATAACTTCTTCGCTCAAATCCTTTGGGTGAGAGGTTAAAAACTTAATCACAAAATTGCCATCTAGTTTGTCAAGCTCTTTCAAAAGTTCGGCAAAATTGTCCTTTCCATTTTTGAAAGTATTACCATAGGAATTTACATTTTGCCCCAAAAGTGTAATGGTTTTGTAACCATTTTTAATAAGCATTTTGCACTCACAAACAATCTCTTCCATTGGCCTTGATTTTTCTCTGCCACGAACATAGGGAACAATGCAATATGTGCAAAAATTGTTGCAACCATACATAATGTTAACCCACGCATTGTAACCACTTGTTCTGTAACTTTCAACTTCTTTTGGAAGGTTTAAATCGCCCTCAACAACATCATAAATTCGTTTCGCTTTTTTGTTGCGAACATCAAGCAAATACTCCTTAAACTTGTAGGCATTGTGTGTGCCAAAAATGATGTTTACAAAAGGAAACTTTTTGTATATTTCATCAGCCTTTGCCCTTTCTTGTGCCATGCAACCACAAACTGCAACAATCATATCTTTTTTTTGTTTTTTTATTGGCTTTATTGCACCAATGTTGCCCATTGCCTTTTGCTCTGCTGCTTCTCTAACGCAACAAGTGTTAAAAACAATGACATCTGCCTTATTGTCATCATCTGTTGATTTATATCCAAGTTCTTCAAGTGTGCCAGCAAGTTTTTCTGAATCGTGAACATTCATTTGGCAACCAAAAGTAACAATCTTATAATATTCCTGCATAATAAACTCCAAGGAACATTATACAATGTTTTTTTGTTTTTTGCTAGCAAAAATTGAAATAATAGTTAAATATTATATATATAAAATAAAAGTTGACTTCCGTCAAACCATTTTATGCGCATATATTCGTATAATTTTTGTTAGGCAAAGCAAAATAAATTGTATGAAAAAGTTTGCAAAAATTTCACTTATAATAACATCTTGTTTGCTCTGCCTAACACTTGTTTGTGTTGGGGGATTTTTGCTTTACATAAACACTGCAAAAAGTGGAGTTTCTTTTGACAAAACAATGCTTGAAGAAGTGAACACAACAATTGACATCTACGACATAAAAAACGACAAAATAAATGAGAAAAATGGCAAGAAAGCACTTGTTAAACTTGAAGAACTTCCACACTATGTTCCCGAGTGTTTTGTTTCAATTGAAGACAAAGATTTTTATAGGCACAATGGCTTAAACTACAAGCGAATGGCAAAAGCGTTTTTAAACAACATAAAAAGTCACTCGTTAAAAGAAGGTGCAAGCACAATAAGTCAACAACTAATCAAAAACACGCATCTATCAAGTGAAAAAACCCTTGCAAGAAAATTGAATGAAATGGCACTTGCAAGAGAACTTGAACGTACTTTTTCAAAAGACGAAATTATGGAAACATACCTAAATGTTATATATTTTGGAAGTGGCGCTTATGGCATTGAAAACGCTAGCCAAACCTACTTTAACAAAACAGCAAAAGAACTTTCACTTTCCGAAAGTGCCTTGCTTGCTGGAATGATTAAATCTCCACGAACCTACTCGCCAATTTTAAACCCAGAAAAAGCACTTGCAAGAAGAAATTTGGTGCTTAAAGAAATGCAAAAAGACGGCAAAATTTCTGCCGAAGAGTTTGAACAATGCTCCACAAAACCTATCATTTTAAGCCAAAACATTTCAAGTCAAAAGTCAAAAAATTTATATGAAGAAGCCGTTATTGAAGAAGCAAAAAAAATACTAGGAATTTCAGAAAAAGAACTCGTTTTGGGAAAATACAAAATTTGGTCATACCAAGACCCACAAGATGCAAAAAGTCTGCACGAAACAATACACAATAAAAACTATTATCAACAAAATTCTTATGGAAATGTTGCTGATGGTTGTGGAATTGTTATTGACAACAAAACCGGCGGAATTACTGCATTTGACGGCAAAAGCATATATGATTTAATTAGTATGAAACGAAGCCCCGGAAGTGCCATAAAGCCAATTTTGGTCTATGCCCCTGCTCTTGAACTTGGAAAGATAAGCCCAAGCACACAAATACTTGATGAAAAAACAAGTTTTGGAACATACACCCCGCACAATGTTGGCGGGCAATATTATGGCTGGATTGATACAACAAAATCAGTTGAAAAAAGTTTGAATATTCCTGCCATAAAAATTATGCAAGTGACAGGCATAGAAAACTGCAAAAAAATGGCACAAAACTGTGGAATTAAATTTGAAAAAACTGACAAAAATTATGCCATTGCGCTTGGTGGGCTTACAAACGGAACAAGTGTTAAGGAACTTGTAAACACCTATCTTCCATTTTCAAATGATGGCAAGTTTGTTGAAGCAAAATTTATCCGAAAAATTTGCAACAGTTCGGGGAAAGTTATTTATAGAAACAGCCAACATAAAAAGCAAGTTATGAGTTCCGAAACCGCCTATCTTATGACCGAAATGCTTGAAAGTGGCGTGCAAAAAGGCACAAGTTCAAGGTTAAGAAATTTAGGCTATGAAATTGCCGGAAAAACTGGCACTGTTGGTATTTCTGGAACAAACTACAACAGTGATGTTTGGAGCGTTGCCTACACCCCACAAAAAACAGTTGGCGTTTGGCTTGGAAACAGCACCGGACAAAAAGAATTTAGGCTTGAAGGAAGCAACAATGGTGGGACATTCTGCACAAGCATTGTAAGAGATACATTTGAGGAACTTTCGCTAGATAAATCGGCAAAATTTGAAAAACCAAGTGGCATTGTGACACTTGACCTAGACCGAACAATTTTGGAGAAAAATCACGTTTTAATGCTGGCAAATTCAGACACCCCTGAAAGATACAAAACAAGTGCCGACTTCAACAAAAAATTCGCACCAACAGTTGTTGCCGAAAAGTTTGCGCCGGCAACTGCCTGCACCTTGACCGGAAGTTTTGAAAACGGAATTGCAAAATTGGAATTTTCTGCAATGAAAGATGTAAAATACAAGCTATACCGAATTGAAGAAGATGAACGAAAACTTTTGAAAGAGTTTGAAAATGCCGTTGGACTTCAACAATACGAAGACAAAAAAATATGTGCAGGCACAACCTACACCTACTTTGTTGAAGTTGAATTTTTAGAAACAAAAGACAAAAAAGTTAAAACAAACAGCGTTAAAATTTCTGTTCCAAACAACCAAAGCAACATTAAAAAACTTTTAAATTTATGGTAAAAAGTTTGCGTAGCACTTGATTAAATTTTTTGCATAGTATCTACATTTTTCTAACAAAAATAACTACTATGCAAACTTTTATACACTGCTATGCAAACTTTTT
>ERZ808240.202-NODE-202-length-81511-cov-15.156747_pt1 | contig 81511 bp, 74 predicted proteins | sample MGYA00521084_ERZ808240 | MGnify/ENA primary metagenome ERZ808240 (study PRJEB31516, sample SAMN03275571) | gut metagenome | biome: mammalia-associated habitat; material: feces | host: Papio cynocephalus | place: Kenya | collected 2012-08-06 ...
ACTAAAAGTTGGTGTGCCCGAAAACCCGAGCACCCCAACTTTTAGTTTAGAACCGAAAAAGCCCCACTCTGCGCCGTAAAGCGAGAGTGGGGGAGGGCTAATACTCTACTTTCCGAGGTATGCCTTTTTGACCTCTTCGTTGGAAAGAAGCTCTGCGCCTGTGCCGGAGAGCGTGATGCGTCCCGTCTCAAGCACGTAGGCAAAGTCCGCAATTTTGAGCGCCATATTGGCGTTCTGTTCAATGAGCAGAACGGTAACGCCCTTTTTGTTTATCTCCTTGATAATATCAAAGATACCCTTGACGACAAGCGGTGCGAGACCAAGCGACGGCTCATCCATCATGATGACCTTCGGGCGGCTCATCAGCGCGCGCGCCACGGCGAGCATCTGCTGCTCACCGCCGGAGAGAGTGCCGGCGAGCTGCCACGAGCGCTCCTTGAGACGCGGAAAGAGTGAATACACCCATTCGACATCCTTGCTGAGATCATCCTTGCGGAGGTACGCGCCGATCCTGATATTCTCGAGTACGGACATATTTGAAAACACGCGCCGCCCCTCCGGGACAAGCGTGACCCCGCGGGAGACAATGTCTGACGAATCCTTGCCGGTGATGCTCTCGCCTTTGAACTCTATCGTGCCGGCGCTTGGCTTGACGAGACCCGCGATCGCCTTGAGCGTTGTGGATTTGCCCGCGCCGTTCGCGCCTATAAGCGTGACGATTTTACCTTCCGGCACGTCAAAGGATATGCCCTTGACCGCCTCAATGCCGCCGTAGCTGACCTGAAGATCCTTTACGCTGAGTATAACGTCACTCATTCTCGCTCACCCCCAGATATGCGTCTATGACTCTCTGGTCATTCTGAACAACGCTCGGCACACCCTCGGATATGAGCCTGCCAAAGTCTATGACATAAATATAATCCGAAATGTTCATGACAAGATCCATGTGGTGCTCAACGAGCAGCACGGTGAGCTTGTGTTTATCGCGTATCTGCTTTATAAACTCCGACAGCTCGATTGTCTCCTGCGGGTTCATGCCGGCCGCCGGTTCGTCAAGAAGCAGCAGGCGCGGCGACGCCGCGAGAGCGCGGGCAATCTCAAGCCGGCGCTGGAGACCGTAAGGCAGGCTTGTCGCGATCTCGTCCTTATACTTATCCAGCCCCTGCTCTTCCAGAAGCGCCATGGTCTCCTCGCGCATGCGCTTCTCATCCGCTTTGTTCGTGTGGAACATTGCGGGGAAAAAGCCGCTGCCGCTGTTCATGTGCTTTGCAACAAGCACGTTTTCAAAGACGGTCATGCTCTTCCAGAGGCGGATATTCTGGAATGTGCGGGCAATGCCGAGCTTTGTTATCTCATCCGGCGTCGGGTCAATGACGCTCTCTGCGGCGTAAAGCGCCGCATTTTCGCCCGCGTATTCCTTTTTCATCTTTCCCTTGGGCGTGCCGCGGACAATGACGCGGTCTTCAAACGTCACGGCGCCGTTCGTCGGCTGATATACGCCGGTGATGCAGTTGAACGCCGTGGTCTTGCCTGCGCCGTTCGGACCGATGAGAGAGCATATCTCTCCCTCCTTTACGGTGAGGTTGAGATTATTTACGGCGACAACGCCGCCAAACTGCATGGTGACATTTTCAACCTTAAGTATTTCCTTACTCATGTGCCGCCGCCTCCTTTCTGCTTCTGCGCGCCCGCGATTTCGCCCTCCAGCCCGCTATGACCTCCGGAAGCTCACGGTCGCCCATGATGCCCTTGCGGAAGAAGAGCACAACTATCATAATAACAACGGAGAACACGACCATGCGGAAGCCGTTCCGCAAAAGCGGGACCTTGAATGCACCGATATAAGTCTCCGCGTCGAGGAAGCGTAGCCACCACTCGGAGCAGGCGACATACAAAAGCGTAGCAATGACGCTGCCCGAAATAGAGCCGATACCACCGATGACAACGATAAGCAGTATCTCATATGTCATGGTAGAGGTGAAAACCTTTGCCTGTGCGTTCGCAACATACATTGCAAACAGCGCGCCGCCCACACCCGCGAAGAAGGAGCTTGTGACAAAGGAGAGCATCTTGTGCTTTGCAAGATTGATGCCCATTGCCTCCGCCGCGACCTCATCGTCACGGATCGCCTTGAATGCGCGCCCGTAGGTGGAGTTGACAAGCATGACGATGAGCACGATGCAGAGCATGGCGAGAAGCACCGGCACAAACGTCGAGAGATACAGCACCGTGCTGCCGGAGGCAGACTTGATGTTGAAGCTGGAGAACGTCGGAAAGCTCTTGAGCATGTTCGCGCCGTTCGTGACGGGACCGAGCTTCTGCCACTGGAAAATGGCGCGGAGTATTTCGGCAAAGCCGAGCGTAGCGATGGCGAGATAATCGCTCTTGAGGCGCAGCACGGGCAGCCCGATCAGCCACGCGAAGAACGCCGCCACACAGCCCGCCGCAACGAGCGCAACAAGAACGCTGAGGATCATGCTGACCGCACCGCCAACGCCGGCTGTGCCGAAGAGCGCACCAAACGTATCCTGAAGCGAGAACTTGACCGCCGAGCCGCCATAGAGATAGTAGACCTGATCCTTGGCTTCCATCGGAACGGTGAGGATGGCATATGTGTAAGCGCCAAGGAGCATGAAGCCCGCCTGACCGAGAGAGAACAGCCCCGTAAAGCCGTTGAGCAGGTTCATGGAAACCGCAACGAGCGAATACACCGCCGCTTTTTTCAGCACGGTGAAGAGCTGGCTCGTCGGCTTGAATATGGCAGGTGCGCCGGGGAATATCAGCGTGAGGTTTTCAATCAGCACGATGAACGCAAGCGCTCCGGCAAGCCACAGCCACGCAGTGCGGCTGATTTTTCTGCTGTTTTCGTTAATCATATCTGCACACCTCCTCAGACCTTATCCGTGGCCTTTTCGCCGAAGAGACCGGTGGGCTTAAACACGAGAATTATGATAAGCAGGGCAAACGTGAACGCATCGGAGAACACGGTGTAATCCGTGCTCTTGATGAGGTTTTCACAGATGCCGATGATAAACGCGCCGATGACTGCGCCGGGGACGGAGCCGATGCCGCCGAACACCGCCGCAACAAACGCCTTTAGTCCGGGCAGCGCGCCGGCGGTTGGCGTGACGGCCGGATAGCAGGTGAAATAGAGCACCGAGCCGACAGCCGCAAGCGCAGAGCCGATGGTGAAGGTGACGGAAATGACCTTGTTTATCTCAATGCCCATGAGACGCGCAGTCTCAAAGTCTCGGGAGACGGCGCGCATCGCCATGCCGATTTTGGTGTGATTGATCAGCTGCGTCAGCGCGATCACGAGCAGCACAACGATCACCGGTGTGATGAGCACGACAAGCTTTGTGGGCGTGCCGGCAATGTCAACGGTCTTTGCAAGCCAGGAGATTGTGGGATAGGTCATGGGCTGACCGCCGGTTATGTATGTTGCGGTGTTCTGCAAAAAGTAGCTGACGCCGATGGCGGAGATCATGACGGACATTCTCGGCGCGGTGCGCAGCGGCTTATACGCCAGCCGCTCTATAACAAAGCCGAGCACGACCGTCATGAGAATGACGAGCGGCAGGGCGATGTACAGCGGCATGGACGCGGCAAAGTAAATGCCCATAAGCCCCGCAACCATGAAAACATCGCCGTGGGCAAAGTTTATAAGACGAAGTATGCCGTAGACCATTGTATACCCAATGGCTATAAGCGCGTACTGCCCGCCGACCGCAATGCCGGACAGCAAAACCGAAATCATGTATTCCACAAGGTTTCCTCCCCTACTCGTTTCTCCGGATGTCCTGAAAAAAGCCGACTGACGCGGCGCTTTTCAAGACACCCGATGCCTGAAAAAATACGCCGCTTGGCGGGGTCAGCCCCCGCCAAGCATTGGTATTACTGTTTATTGTCTGCTGATTACTTCTCAGCCGCATCCTCAGTGCCGGTGGCAAAGCCGGTCTGCTGAGTCTCAAGCTTCCACACGCCGGCGGCGTTGTCGGAGGTCTTGATGAACGCGGTGTCGCGGTTGGCATCGCCGATGTCGTTGAAGGAAATGTCGCCGGAAACGCCCTTATAGGTGACGCTGGGCAGAGCCGCCTTGATAGCCGCAGGATCGGTGGAGCCGGCAGCCTTTATTGCCTCGAGCGCAACATAGTAAGCGTCATAGCCCATTGCGGTGACGGCAGAAATGGTGTCGTTGCCGCCGTTTGCGTCCTTAGCTGCAGGATCGCTGTTGATGTATTCCTTTATGCCTGCATCGAACTCAGGTGCGCCGCCCTCCTGATAGAAGGTGGAAACGTAGAGCTTGATGTCGGTGTCCTTGGCAGCGGCGAGAACCATGTTGTCGTCAAGGGTGTCAGAGCCGAGGATAGGAGCCTCGATGCCGAGAGAAGCCGCCTGAGAGATTATCTGAGTTGCGTATGCGATGGAAACAGGAGTGAAGATAACGTCCGCGCCCTCGCTCTTTGCCTTGTTGAGGTAGGAGGCGAAGTCAGCGTTGTTGGTGGGGAAGGAGTCGGAGATGACCTTGCCGCCGTTTGCCTCAAACACCTGCGTGAAGAAGCTTATAAGACCCTGGTCATACTCGTTGCCGTTCTCGCCGAGGCAGTAGGCAACCTTCGCGTCGAACTTGTCAATTGCAAAGCTTGCAAGAACATTCGCCTGGAAGTCATCGAGGAAGCAGATACGGAAGTAGTAGTCGTTGCCGGCAGTGACATTGGGGTTGGTGCAGGTCACGCCGATGGCTGCAAGACCGGCCTCTTCAAACTTCGGACCACCGGCGATGGAAACGCCGGAGCCGTAAGAGCCGAGGACAACTGAAACACCCTTGCTCACAAGCTCGGAAGCGGCGGAAGGCGCCTTGTCGGTGGAGGAGCCGTTGTCGGCAAGAACAAGCTCAACCTTATAGGTCTCGCCGTTGATGTCAACAGTGGGGGTCTCTTTATTGGCATACTGCATGCCAAGGACTTCTTTCTTGCCGCCGGAGGCGGAGTCGCCGGAAGTCGGCTCGAAAACGCCTATCTTGACGACCTTCTCATCGGAAGAAGAAGCGTCAGACGCCGCAGAGGAAGATGCGGAAGCGTCAGACGCCGCAGGGGCGGAGCTGCTGCCGCAGGCGCACAGTGCGAAAACCATGACGAGCGCCAGAGCCAGTGCAATTATCTTTTTCATGTTTGTCCCTCCATAATAATAATATTCATCGCCTTGAAACTGTCCGCATTCTACGGACACATGTGTTTCCGCTGCGATATTAAGATTATGCACCATCACGCCGGAGATTGCAATAAATGTATTTCACCAAATTCGGAAATTTTTATGTCGGATTTTATGGATTATTCACAATTTTAGGGCTGATACGCCAGTCGCCGCCCCCTTTTCGCTCCTGTTCGGCAGCAAAGCCAAGTGCAAAGAGGTCATGCGCGGATACGCCCACGGCGAACAGATGTCTGCATTCTGCCGAAAGCGACCTGACGGAAGCTGGCTTTGTGATGACGGGGAGAGCGCCCTCCTTTTCGCCAAGCGCGCGCAGCACGGCGCAGCCCCGCTCCGTCGCGGCAAGCACGCGGATATACGGCGGCGTACCGGCGCTCATGCCGTTCGACACGCCGATGGCGGCGCACATGCACATCCGCCGTATACGCGAGAGGGCATAGCGCTTTGTCTTTGCCGCAGCGAGGACAGCGTCAAGGCTCGCCTCGTGCCGTGCCGCATCGTAAAGGCGCGCGCCAACGCCGTGCTGGGCATCCGGCAGGGCGGCAAACGCTTCCTCCGGCAGCATGCGCAGCCGCGACAGCACCGCAAGCTCCATCCGTTCGCGTTCCAGCGCTCTGCCCTGCTCCAGTTCGCGCAGGAATACCGCACCAGCCCCTTTCGGCACGAGAGGGACAATGCTCTCCCCGCGTGAGAGTGCACGGCGTATGTCCATGGCGGAACGTATACGCCCACCGCCTCCGGCACTTTCGCCGTCATGCGCTGCGCCCTCGCGCGCGACGGTTATGGGCGTCATGTCAAGAGAGAGCGCCGATATCGCCTTGAGGTATTCCACGGCAAGTATATTATTGGGCTGTTCTAGAAGCGCAGCCCGGTCTCCCGCCGCATCACGGACGGCGAGCTGGCGCGCGGCGGCATAGGAGAGCGTCGCGTCAGCGGCGAGTCGCTCTTTTATCCTGTCGTTCGTCGCGGGCGCGGCGAGAATACCGGCAAGCTCACGCAGCGGCGCGACGGCGCCCGCCTCGCTGCCGAAGCTGAGATATTCCGCCCCGGCGGCGGCGAGCAGCGCGACGGCGCCGCGGGCGAAACTCTCCGCCGAGGAGAGAGCCCACGGCACGGGCAGCTCTATGACGAGATCGACCCCGCTGCGCACGGCGGCCTCGGCGCGGGCAAATTTTGAGAACGCCGCCGCCTCTCCGCGCTGGACAAAATCGCCCGACATGGCGCACACGACGGCGCACTCCGCCCCTATCTGCTGCCACGTTTTTCTTATATGATATTCATGCCCGAAGTGAAAGGGATTGTATTCCGCAACGATGCCGACCGTTTTCATACCGCTCCTCCGCAAAAAAGACTTGCGTTTTCTCGTATTTGTATTAAAATAGATTCAGCTGCTATTTTACTTAATTTCTTCGGTATTTACAATAGTACAGCAGACGAAAGGAAATAATATAATGAAAATTCTTGTTATCAACGCGGGCAGCTCATCTTTGAAGTATCAGCTGATCGATATGGAGACCGAACAGGTCATGGCAAAGGGTCTGTGCGAGCGCATAGGCATTGACGGGCACCTCAAGCACACCCCGCTTGTCGGCGGGAAGCGCGTTTTTAACGAAGACGTCTCCATGCCGACGCACTCTGAGGCTATCGCCGCAGTCATCGACAAGCTCACGAGCGAGGAGTACGGCGTGGTGAAGTCCATGAAGGAGATAGACGCAGTGGGGCATCGTGTCGTCCACGGCGGCGAAAAATTTGCAAACTCCGTGAAGATCGACGACGCGGTCATGGCTGCGATCGACGAGTGCACTCCGTTCGCCCCGCTGCACAATCCCGCCAACATCACCGGCATCAACGCCTGCAAGGCGGTCATGGGCGACGATGTGCCAATGGTTGCGGTGTTCGACACGGCGTTCCACCAGACCATGCCCGGCAAGGCGTATATGTACGCCGTGCCGTATGAATACTACGAGAAGGACGGCGTGCGCCGCTACGGCTTCCACGGCACGAGCCACCGCTATGTCTCTTCCCGCTGCGCAGAGCTTATGGGCAAGCCCATTGAGCAGCTGAAGATAGTTTCCTGCCATATGGGCAACGGCTCTTCCGTCTGTGCCGTCGACGGCGGCAAGTGCGTCGATACCTCCATGGGCTTCACGCCGCTGGTTGGTCTGCCAATGGGCACGCGCTGCGGCGATCTCGACCCGGGCGTGATGCAGTATCTCATGCACAAGTACGGCTATGACATTGACGAGATGCTCAACATCCTCAATAAGAAGTCCGGCGTGCAGGGTATTTCCGGCGTATCGTCCGACTTCCGCGATCTCGACAACGCCGCAGAGGCCGGCAACGAGCGCGCAAAGCTCGCGCTCGACATGTTTGCCTACTGGGTGGCAAAGGTCGCCGGGTCTTACGTGGCTGCAATGAACGGCGTGGACGCGATAGTTTTCACTGCCGGCGTCGGCGAAAACAGCAAGGATACGCGCGCTGCCATATGCGAGTACTTCGGCTATCTCGGCATCAAGATAGACGACGAAGCAAACTCCAAGCGCGGGGAGGACATCATGATCTCCACGCCGGACTCCAAGGTCAAGGTCTTCGTCATCCCCACAAACGAGGAGCTTGTCATCGCGCGCGACACGAAGGCGATTGTCAAGGGCTGATTTAATACTTAAAAAAACGCCGGTCGCCGCAGAACCTAGGTTCTGCGGCGATGTTTCTGCCGGATGCTGCGGTGCCGTCATAAGTACAACCGCATTTTAAAGGGGAACAAAATGAACGAAAAAAATTCAGTGCCGTCCAAGGCGCAAACGGTCATAAAGAAAGTATTCTCCCTGCCGCTGCTGTGGCTGGCTGTTGTGGCAATGATGATAGCCGGGCAGTCGATCGGCAGCTTCGCATATCTGATCCTTGACCTTTTCCCGGCGCTGCAGGAGAGCGGTGCATGGGTGACCGGCATTAGCTATGCGTATTTTTTAGGCATTTGGATCGTCGTGCTGCTCGTACTCGCAGTCATTCCGAAGAACCGCCCCATCTTCGGCGCTTTGGGCGGCAAAGTGCGCGGCAACACGTGGAAGTATCTCGGCGTCGGGCTTGCGATAGGTTTCGGCACAAACGCATTGTGCGCCGCCGCCGCAATACTGCACGGTGACATTCATCTGCGTTTTGACTCGTTCCGCCCCATGTCGTTCGTGCTCATCTTCGCCGCGGTGTTTATCCAGTCCTCGGCAGAGGAGGTTTTGTGCCGCGGCTTTCTTTACCAGCGCCTCATGCGCACATACCGCTCGCCGTTCATAGCGATCGCCGGGAATTCGCTGCTGTTTGCGGTGCTGCATCTTTTCAACCCGGGCGTGTCCGCGCTTGCCATTGTCAACATCGCCGTCGTTGGGGTGCTCTTCTCACTGGCGGTGTATTACTTCGACAGCTTCTGGTGCGCCGCCGCGATACACGCCGCGTGGAATTTTACGCAGAATATAATTTTCGGGCTGCCGAACAGCGGCAACGTCATGCCATACGCCGTGTTCAGGCTCGATGCCGGCAGCGCCGCGGAAAGCTTTGCCTATGACCCGGCATTCGGCATAGAGGGAACGCTTTTCGCGTGCATCGTGCTGACGCTCACCTGCGCCGGCATCATCCTCTGGGGGCGCAGGCGCAACGCCCGACCCACAGACATATGGGCAGCGGAGACCGCCGCAGATACAGACGCTCCGCAGACTTGAAGCGAGATTAGAATTTTTCACCCGCCGGTCAGCCGACCGGCGGGTGAAGTTTTACTGTTCTGTTCCGAAGAGATCGCGCATGGCGAGCTTTCTGCATTCGCCGGTGCTGACGGCGCCCTTGTGCGTTTTGGGCAGACTGTCATAGAAGAGTACGTAGCGAGGTATCTTGAAATACGCGATGCGCGGGCGCAGCCAGCCGCGCACGGCATCGGCGTCCAGCTCTGTGCCGGGGGCGCGGATGATGCAGGCGCAGACCTCTTCACCAAAATGCCGGTCAGGCACGCCTATCACCTTGCACAGCGCAACGGCGGGGTTTGCCGAGAGCGCCTGCTCTATCTCCAGTGGGCTGATGTTCTCACCGCCGCGGATAATAAGCTCCTTGCAGCGTCCCTTGAGCGTGATGTTGCCCGCCGCATCCAGCACGCCGAGATCGCCCGTGTGCACCCAACCGTCGGAGTCCAGCGTCTTCGCGGTCTCCTCTGCATCGCCGTAATAATGCTGCATTGTGAGGTAGCCGCGCACACAGATCTCGCCCGTCTCGCCAACGGGCAGGGGTGCGCCGGTGTTCATGTCGGCGATCTTGCCCTCAACATGGTTCATGAAATGCCCCACCGTCGTGCTTTTGACCTCAATAGAGTCGTCAATGCTGCACACGGTCAGCCCGGCGGTGCACTCTGTCTGCCCGAGACTGGACATGAGCGTGAAATGGCTGCCGATAGTATTCTGCACGTAGATGAAATCCTCGGAGGAGTATCCCGCGCCGGCGATAATGCCGATGCGCAGGGTTTTCATCCGGGCGGATGAAAAATTCTCTTTTGAAAGCATTGCAAGAAACATTGTCGGCACGCAGTTGACAACCGTGCACCCCGCGCGCTCTATCGCGTCCATGAGGTTGACGGTGCGGCGGTTCTCCGGAATGCAGATGCACGCGCCGACTGCGAGTGCCGTCATGAGATTGACGGAGATGCAGAAGCAGTGGAAGATTGGCATGGCGACAAGAACAACGTCGCGGCACGTCATGGCGAGGTCAAACGCCTGCTGTATGCCGCCGTTGACGCGGGAATAATGACTGGTGCACACCGCCTTCGGGCGCGAGGTAGAGCCGGAGGTAAAGAGAATGGCGGCAGTGTCCTGCGGCGTGACCGCGTCCGCCGCCGCGCGCACGGCGCTTTCATCCGCCGGCGAGAAGTCCCCCAGCACGGGATAACTGCCGCAGCCATGGCGGAGACTGACGATATGATGCAGACACTCCGGCAGCGGCGCGCCGTCGAGCATCGCCTCAAAGTATCCGTCCCCTTTGTCGGCATGTCCGATCAGCAGATACTCCGCGTCCGTCTGCTCAATGAGCGGTATAAGCTCCGGCAGATTGAGACTGGTGTTGAGCATGACGGCGGCAGCGCCGATATACTCCACGGCATACATCGCAACGATGCCGTAGGGGCGTGGGTCGGACAGGATGGCGACACGGTCGCCCCGGCGGACGCCGAGAGTAATGAGCCGCCCGGCGCACTCGACGACCTGACGCTCAAGCTCGGCATAGCTTGTATACTTTCCGTCAAACCAGACGGCGGGACGTGTGGGGTATTTGCGCGCCGTGCGAGCGAGCAGCCCGCTCAGCGTAAGCTCTTCCAAAGGCAACATAGTCGCACCACCAATCACAAATTTGGTCAAAAATCATATAATTTTATCATGCTTTGCCAAGCGTGTCAAATTTTCGCGCCCGTCTCTTGACATACTGCACGCGGCATGGCATCATCAGTCTGACAAAGAAAAAGAGAGGTTGCAAAAATGAGCAAATACGCCCTTGTGATGATAGACATGCAAAACGGATTCATCGACGCTGCGTCGCCGCTGTGCATCCCGATGGCAGCGGCGACCGTGCCCGCCTGCGCCGGGGCAATAACACTCTGCCGCGCGGTCGGCGTGCCCGTGGTTTTCGCCACGCGGCACTATCGCGCCGACGGCAGCGACGTTGAAAAATGCCGCCACGACGTTTGGCTGCGCGGCGGGAAACCGCTGTCTGAGGATTGCCGCAATGCGCTGTCGGACGCATTCCCAAAGGAGTTCACACGCGACGCGCGTGATTACTGCATCGTAAAGCCCCGCTTCTCCACGTTCTTTCACACCGAGCTTGACCTTATACTGCGCCGTCTCGGCGCGGACACTGTCATCCTTGCCGGCACGACAACCCCCAACTGCATCCGCACGAGCTGCTATGACGCGCTGTCGCTGGACTATGACGTCATCGTGCTGTCGGACTGCACTTCGTCCGTGACGGAGGAGGTGCAGCGCGCGAACCTTGCCGACATGGCGCGGATCGGCGCGCGGATCATGACCGTGGACGAGCTGAAAGCACTGCTATAAACGCCAAAAGTATTCTCTTACATGGAAGCGCGTTTTATTTTTTCAGTATGCTGAGCACACTGCTGACAAGCTCCACATCGCTGCCTTTCAGGCGTATCCCGGCTTTGAGCGTCTGCCCGTCCGGGTAGGTGACGGTGAAAGCGATTTCCTGCCCTTCGACGGCGCCGCGGCTTTTCACCGCGCGCAGAAAGTCAGGGAACTTCGGGTGGTTGACGCAGAAACTTTTCCACATTCCCCTGAGCTGTAAAAGAGTGCTGATGTCCATTGTGCATTCCTCCGAAGAAACTTTTTTGCATTCTTTTTTTATGGCAACACCGCACAATACGTCTGCGGCATCCGACGGAAAATTTGCGCTCTGGTATAGTCACTTTTTCTTGAAATACACAAAGTATTCCAGCAAAAAGTGCCGTCATCATAACCCAAATTTTCTCGTCATCTGTTCTTGCCGCATTATGCGGTGCTGCCTTATATTTATTATATTACGCGCACGGCAAAAATGCCCCCCCGGTTTTATACCGGCTCTGCAAACCGCGGTTGTATTCCATGCGGGGAAAGGCTTCTGTGACCATCGCAGAAAGCTCAAGACGCCGCTTATATTTTGCACGCGCTTCCCATGTGCCGCCGCCTTGACACGCCGCGCTTCCCACAATATAATGATGCTGCAATGCAAATATATTCAAGGAGAGCGAACGAATGATATTTTACTATACCGGCACGGGCAACAGCCGTTATATTGCCCGCAGACTTGCCGCTGCACTCGGCGATGAGCTTTTTGATATGAACGACAGAATAAAGCGCGAAGACACATCGCCTGTCGCAGTGAACGGCAGGGCGGTGTTCGTCACGCCGACATATGCCTGGCGCATCCCGCGCATCGTGCGCGAGTGGATATCGGGCACGGAGCTTGACGGCGCGGCGGGCGCGTGGTTTGTGATGAACTGCGGCAGCGAGATCGGAAACGCGGCGAAGTACAACAGGACGCTGTGCGCAGAGAAGGGCTTTGACTATATGGGCACGGCGCAGATTATCATGCCGGAAAACTACATCGCCATGTTCAACGCGCCCGGCGCTGCCGAGGCGGCGCGGATAATCGCCGCAGCAGACCCGGTCATAGATGAAACCGCGCGGACGATAGGGGAGGGGCGCGCATTTCCCGCGCCGCGGTGCAGTGTATATGACCGCGTGATGAGCGGCATTGTCAACCCCGTGTTTTATCCGCTCTGCGTCAGTGACAGGGCGTTCAAGGCTGACGATAAGTGCATCTCCTGCGGCAGGTGCGCCGCCCTCTGCCCAACAAACGACATCACGCTGGAAAACGGCAGACCCGTTTGGCACGGAAAATGCACACACTGCATGGCATGTATCTGCCATTGCCCGACCGGCGCGATAGAGTACGGCAAAAAGAGCCTTGGCAAGCCGCGTTATCACTGCGGCGAATAACAGAGCTTACAGCAGATTCCCGGTCTTCCTGAGAGCAGGTTGACCGGGAATCTGCTTTTATGCATATATCCTATATACTATATACAGTCAAGAAACCGCTTGACGTAGTAAAACGCCGCGCCCATGAGCGCTGCGTGCTTTGGGTAGCGGCTGAGATGCAGATAACCTCCGTCGGTGTCGAACGGGTCGATCTCTGCCAGAAGGGCGCGCAGGCGCGGAAAGTACGGTTCGAGGAACTTCGCCATGAAACCGCCGATAACGATGTCGCAGTCAAGCGCATGGCGGATGTTGTGCACGCCGAGCGCAAGGTGCTCAAGATAATCGTCCAGCAGCGCGCGATACTCTGCGTTCCCGCTCTCCACACCGGCAAAAAACTCACGCAGAGTGATGCCCAGGTCGTTGCTCAGCCGCGCTGCGGTGCAGTATGCCTCCAGACAGCCGTGCTTGCCGCATGAGCATTTCAGCCCGCCCGGTTCAACGCACATATGCCCGAACTCACCGCTGCGGTTGTCGCTGCCGAGATACTGCGCCCCGTTTATCAGCACCGCGCCGCCAACGCCGTCCTCCAGAGAGAGAAACGCGATGTCGCGGCTGCCGGTCTGCATGAACCACTCGGCAAAGCCGCCGCTCGTGCCGTCGTTCTCCGGGTGCGTTGGGTAGCAGATGCTGTGCAGCAGCCGTTCAAAGGGTACGTTGTAAAGGTTGAGCGTCGGCGCGAAGACGATGGTGCTCGTGTCGCGCGAAACGACTGCCGCGATTGTCACGCCGACGCCAAGCAGCTTTTCCCGGACGATCTTGTTCTCGTCCAGAAACAGCTCCAGCTCTCCGGCAAGGAAGCGGCTGAACTCCGGGTCTGTGAGCGGCATCTGGTGATGCACGTCCTTGTAGCCAAGCTCATTTCGCTTGATGTCGGTGAGAATAAAGCGCAGCCTTCGCTCCGTAATTGACAGCCCCACGGAGATGCGCGCATCCGGCACAACGGTAATGAGCATCGCAGGGCGACCGCCGGAGGACGGCTGCGCCCCGCAGTAGTCGATCAGCCCGGCGGCGTGCAGCTCGGTCAGATTTTGGTATACCGTCGGCAGACTCAGATTCAGATCGGCGGCGATCTTCTGCTTCGAGCATGGCGTGTCGGAATCGTAAAGATAGCGGTAGACGGCGCTGCGTGTGCGCCGGCGGCGCTCGGTCATGGATCCATCCAGCATAATGTCATCGACCACGAGTGAATTCTCCTTAATATTTTATTGACAAACATTCTACCATAACTTTTGCAAAAGTCAATATTAAAAGTTTGCGGAAAGACGTCGGTCAATACGGCAATATAGACAAAAGTTTTCAAGGAAATTTTTGCATTGTACCAAAGTTGGTTTTTCGACAGGATTTCTAATTGACTTTTATAAAATTGGATTATAAAATTAGATCATCGATGCGGAAGCGTTGAAATATGTTGCCCTATAACGGGTATATATCCAAAAAGGAGAAAGCGAAATGAAAAAGTATCTGGCTCTTATCCTCGCGCTTGTTATGGCGTTTGCGCTGTGCGCCTGCGGTCAAACCGCCGCGCCCGCCGACACCGCCCCTGCGACAGAGACTGCCGCCGATGCGGCAGCTCCCGCGGCTGATGATGCAAACTCCAAGCTCGTCGGCGTTGCAATGCCCACAAAGGATCTGCAGCGCTGGAATCAGGACGGCGAAAACATGAAAGCGCAGCTCGAAGCCGCCGGCTACGAGGTCGATCTTCAGTATGCCTCCAATGACATCCAGACCCAGGTCTCCCAGATTGAGAACATGGTTGCCACCGGGTGCAAGGTTCTTGTCATCGCCTCCATCGACGGCGACTCTCTCGGCACTGTGCTTGCGCAGGCGAAGGAAGCCGGCATCCCCGTCATCGCCTATGACCGCCTCATCATGAACTCCGACGCTGTCAGCTACTACGCCACGTTTGACAACTGGCTCGTCGGCGTGAAGCAGGGCGAATTTATCCGCGACGCGCTCGATCTTGACAACGCGGGCGACAAGACCTTCAACATAGAGTTCATCACCGGCGACCCCGGCGACAACAACATCAACTTCTTCTTCGGCGGCGCCATGGAAGTGCTCCAGCCCTATCTTGACAAGGGAACGCTCGTCTGCCCCTCCGGTCAGACCGAGAAGACCGACGTTGCCACCGCCAACTGGGCGACCGACGCGGCACAGTCCCGCTTCGAGAGCATCCTTGCCAGCTACTATGCTGACGGCACAACGCTCGACGCCGTCCTCGCCTCCAACGACTCCACTGCCCTCGGCGTTGAAAATGCCCTCGCATCCTCCTACACCGGCACTTACCCCGTCATCACCGGTCAGGACTGCGACGTCCCCAACGTCATCAACATGAATAAGGGTCTTCAGTCCATGTCCGTGTTCAAGGACACCCGCACGCTCGCTGAGAACGTTGTCGGCATGGTGGACGCGCTCATGAAGGGCACCGAGCCCACCATCAACGACACCGAGACCTACGACAACGGCACCGGCGTCATTCCCAGCTATCTGTGCGAGCCTGTTGCCTGCACGCCTGACAACATCCAGTCCCTGCTGGTCGACTCCGGCTACTACACCGCTGAGCAGATCGCCGGCTGAACTGCAAACTGATAGAAAGCTAAAATTCAGGCAAGGCGGTTTCTCCGCCTTGCCTGAAGTCCAAAAAAGAAATGCGGAGGCGGTAACTTGTCAGAAATAATTTTGGAAATGAGAAACATCACGAAGGAATTCCCCGGTGTGAAGGCTCTGGATGATGTGAATCTCGTGGTTAGAAAGGGCACCATACATGCGCTCGTCGGAGAAAACGGCGCGGGAAAGTCCACGCTGATGAACGTGCTCAGCGGGATCTACCCATACGGCAGCTATACCGGAGACGTCTTATATAACGGGCAGGAGTGCCGCTTCCACAGGATACGCGACAGCGAGAGCCGGGGGATAGTCATCATCCATCAGGAGCTTGCGCTCGTGCCGTATATGTCCATAGGCGAGAATATGTTCCTGGGCAACGAGCGCGGGCATGCCTATGCCATCGATTGGGGCGAGACGTATTCCCAGGCGGATAAATACCTTGCAGAGGTCGGGCTTGAGGAGTCGTCAAGGACTCTTATAAAAGACCTCGGCGTCGGCAAGCAGCAGCTTGTCGAAATCGCCAAGGCGCTCTCAAAGCACGCCAGTCTGCTCATCCTTGACGAGCCGACCTCATCCCTTAACGAGTCGGACTCCAGAGCGCTTCTGGATCTGCTTATAAAATTCAAGGAGCAGGGCATGACCTCCATCATTATCTCGCACAAGCTCAACGAGGTCTCCTATGTTGCCGATGATATAACCATCATCCGCGACGGCAAAACGATAGAGACGCTCACGAAGGGCGTGGATGAGATAACGGAGGACAGAATAATAAAGGGCATGGTCGGGCGTGAGCTCTCCGACCGTTTCCCAAGACGTGAGAACGCAGAGATCGGCGATGTCTCTATGGAGATAAAAAACTGGACGGTTTACCACCCGAAGTACACTGAAAAGAAGGTGGTGGACGATGTGTCGCTGTATGTCAGGCGCGGCGAGGTCGTCGGCATATCCGGGCTGATGGGCGCGGGGCGCACGGAGCTTGCCATGAGCGTGTTCGGACGCAGCTATGGCTCGAATATCAGCGGCGAGATATACATAGACGGCGAAGAGGTGAAGATCAGCACCGTTAAGGATGCGATCGACCACAAGCTTGCCTACGTCACGGAGGACAGAAAGGGCAACGGGCTCATTCTCTCCAATCCCATCACCGTCAACACCACGCTTGCAAATCTTCCGGCAGTGTCCTTCAAGGGTATCATCGACCGCGACAGGGAGTATTCCGTGTCCGATGATTATCGTAATATGCTGCGCACGAAATGCACCGGCGTTGAACAGAACGTCGGCAACCTGTCCGGCGGCAACCAGCAGAAGGTGCTGCTTGCCAAGTGGATGTTCGCCGAACCGGACATATTGATTTTGGATGAGCCTACCCGCGGCATAGACGTGGGTGCTAAATATGAAATATACTGCATCATCAACCAGCTCGCGGCGGAAGGGAAGTCGGTCATCATGATCTCCTCCGAGCTGCCTGAAATACTCGGCATGAGCGACAGGATTTATGTGCTCAACGAAGGGCGGATGGTCGGCGAGTTTGAAAGAGAGGATGCCACACAGGAGAAAATAATGTCCTGTATCCTCAGATCCGGCAGTGCAAGAAAAGGAGAGATGGCATATGACTAAGACAAGGCTGAAGGGCTATGTCCAGAAATACACTATGATAATAATCCTGCTGCTCGTTGTGGCGTACTTCGCCCTGCGTACAGGCGGGAAGACGCTCATGCCGCAGAATATCACGAACATCATTTCGCAGAACGCTTACGTGTTCGTGCTGGCGGCAGGCATGCTGCTGTGCATTCTCACCGGCGGCAATATAGACCTGTCGGTCGGCTCGGTTGTGTGCTTTGTGGGCGCGCTGGGCGCAGTGTGGCTCGATAAGGGTCTGAATATGTGGCTTGTCGTGGTGATGATGCTGGCGCTCGGTCTTGCCATCGGCGCGTGGCAGGCGTTCTGGATCGCGTTCGTGCACGTGCCGCCGTTCATCACGACGCTTGCGGGCATGTTCGTTTTCCGCGGTCTCTCCAACGTTGTGCTCCAGGGCAAAACGCTGCCCGTGACGAACGAGGCGTTCGTCAGGATGTTCGGCGGCGGTGCAAACTGCTACGTCCCGGATGTCTTCGGCGGCGCGGGCATCAACGTGCTGTGCCTTGTCTTTGGTGCGATTGCCTGCGCGGCGTTCATTGTCTTCACATTCACATCGCGCGCCGGACGTGTGAGAAAGGGCTATACCGTAGAGCCGCTGAGCGAGGTGATCGTCAAGACGGTGCTCATATCCGCCGTTATAGCGTTTTTCACTGTCAAGCTTGCCCAGTATAAGGGCTTGCCCATGGCGCTCATCTGGGTGGCGTTCATCATCGGCGTTTATACCTATGTCACCTCAAAAACCACCATCGGTCGCCACCTCTATGCCGTCGGCGGTAATGAGCTTGCGACAAAGCTCTCCGGCATCGACACAAAGAAAGTCTACTTTTTTGCATACACCAATATGGGGCTTCTGTCCGCGTTCGTCGGCATGCTCACTATTGCGCGCATGACCTCCGCCCAGCCCACCTATGGACAGAACTATGAGATGGACGCGATAGGCTCGTGCTTCATCGGCGGCGCGTCCGCCTATGGCGGAACGGGTACAGTTCCCGGCGTTATCGTCGGTGCCGTGCTCATGGGCGTTATCAATATCGGCATGAGCATTCTCGGCGTTGATGCGAACTATCAGAAGGTTGTCAAGGGTCTGGTGCTGCTTGCTGCGGTCATCTTTGACGTGGTGTCCAAGAGAGAGAAGGACTGAACCTGCTGAGAGGAATAGACGTATGTATTATATAGGGATTGATCTTGGCACGTCGGCGCTCAAGCTGCTTCTCGTCGATGCGGGTGGAACGGTGCTCAGCACGGTCACAAAAGAGTATCCGCTCAGTTTCCCGCATCCCGGCTGGAGCGAGCAGGATCCGGAGGACTGGTGGCGCGCGGTATGCTCCGGTGTGCCGGAGCTGCTGCGCGGCTTTGATGCGAATAAAGTCGCCGGCATAGGAGCCGGCGGTCAGATGCACGGTCTGGTCGCGCTTGATAAAGACGGCGCGGTTATCCGCCCCGCTATACTCTGGAACGACGGCAGGACCGCTGAACAGGTGGACTATCTCAACGAGACGGTCGGGCGCGATAAACTCACAAAATACACCGCGAATATCGCTTTCGCGGGGTTCACGGCGCCAAAGCTCCTCTGGCTGCGCGAAAACGAACCGGAGAACTTCGCCAGAATAGAAAAGATAATGCTGCCCAAGGATTATGTAAACTTCAAGCTGACGGGCGTGCATTCCTGTGATTATTCCGATGCATCGGGCATGCTGCTGCTGGATGTCGAGCATAAGCGCTGGTCGCCTGAGATGCTGGGCATATGCGGCATCAGGGCTCAGCAGATGCCGCGCCTTTTTGAAAGCTATGAGCCGGTCGGAACGCTTTTGCCAGCAGTCGCAGAGCAATTGGGGCTGAGTCCGCGCGTCACGGTCTGCGCCGGAGCGGGCGACAATGCCGCTGCTGCAGTCGGCACGGGCGTGGTCGGCGAGGGCGGCTGCAATATCTCCCTCGGCACATCCGGCACGGTGTTCATCAGCTCGGCGCATTTCAGCGCACAGCCTGGCAACGCACTGCACAACTTTGCCCATGCCGACGGCGGCTATCATCTCATGGGATGCATGCTGTCGGCGGCGTCGTGCAACAAATGGTTCCTGGAGGAAATACTGCACACCGGGGATTATGCCGCCGAGCAGGCAGCGATCGCAGAGGAAAGGCTCGGTCATAACCGCGTGTTTTTCCTGCCCTACCTCATGGGCGAGCGCAGCCCGATCAACGACACCGACGCCCGCGCTTTGTTCATCGGCATGAGCATGGATACCACCCGCGCGGACATGGTGCTCTCCGTATATGAGGGCGTGGCGTTTGCCATACGCGACAGCGTTGAGGCGGCGCGGGCTCTCGGCATAGACATTCCGCGCTCCATGATCTGCGGCGGCGGCAGCAGATCCGCACTCTGGACAAAGATAATGGCAAACGTGCTTGGCATACCACTGGATATGCCGGAGACGGAGCAGGGACCGGGCTATGGCGGCGCAATGCTGGCGATGGTCGCCTGCGGGGAGTATATAAGCGTCGCGGAAGCCGCGCGCAGGCTCGTTCACGTCCGCTCCACGGTTATACCTGATGCGGCGCTCTCGGCGCTCTATGACGCGCGCTACCGGCAGTTCAGAGAGATATATCCCGCCTGCAGGCAGCTTTTCAAAACATTAGCGAGGTGAGAATGAATGAAGCTATATTCCGTATATGACGATGAATTCCGCCCCTATGGCAGGGTGGTCAGCGCCCCGCCGACGGTTGGGCTGGTGCAGGCAATGCGCGCCGTCCCGCTCCCGGCGGAAGGGGTTGCGTATGAGCCGTCGCTCCCGGCGCTTGAGGCGGCTGATGCGTTCGCGTGGTTTCGTGACAGCGCGTTCGGCGGACTGCCGGTGCAGCTGGGAATGTGCTGGGGACATAACACGCGCCTCAACTGCCTTGAGTATCACCGCAGCAGTGAGTTTAATCTTGGCACGGACGATTTTGTGCTGCTGCTAGCAAAGCAGGAGGAGATAAGGCGCGGCATGCTTGACACGTCGTGCGTCAGGGCGTTCCGCGTTCCGGCGGGTACGCTCGTGGAGGTCTACGCGACCTCGCTTCACTATGCGCCGTGCCATACGGACGCATCATTGGGGTTTCGCGTGCTCGTTGCGCTGCCGCGCGGCACGAACACGGCAAAGCCGGACTTTGCCCCGCTTTCAGAGGAGGATAGGCTTATGACTGCTGCAAACAAATGGCTTCTTGCTCATGCGGAAAGCGCAGAGGCGGCTCAAGGCGCGGTAGTCGCTCTCACAGGCGAAAACACGGACATTGCATCAATAATATAAGGAGAATTGGCATATGCTTAAAAATATACCGGATGTCAAGCTTGGCATTGTTGCCGTCAGCCGCGACTGCTTCCCTGTGCAGCTCTCGGAGAGGCGCCGCCGTGCAATAGTTGCGGCTTACAGGGGCGATGTGTATGAGTGCCCCATCGCCGTGGAGAATGAGGCGGATATGCTCCGCGCCGTCGAAAATGTGAAGGCGGCGGGATGCAATGCGCTTGTCGTGTTTCTTGGCAACTTCGGTCCGGAAACGCCGGAGACGCTTTTTGCAAAGTATTTTGACGGACCGTGCATGTTTGTTGCCGCTGCCGAGGGCGACGGCGACCTTATCAGCGGCAGGGGAGACGCCTTCTGCGGCATGCTTAACTGTTCGTATAATCTTGGTCTGCGCCGTCTCAAAGGTTATATACCCGAATATCCCGTCGGTACGGCTGAGGACATTGCGCGCATGATGGCGGATTTTGTCCCCATGGCGCGCGCCGTTATCGGGCTGAGCGAGCTGAAAATAATCACGTTTGGACCGCGCCCGCAGGATTTCTTTGCCTGCAACGCGCCGATAAGCGGGCTTTATCAGCTGGGCGTTGAGGTCGAAGAAAATTCCGAGCTGGATCTTCTTGTTTCGTACAGGGCGCACGAGGGCGATGCGCGCATCGCCGGGATCGGCCGCGATATGGCACAGGAGATGGGCGAGGGCAGGTACTATCCGGAGCTTCTTGCGCGCATGGCGCAGTTCGAGCTGACGCTTATCGACTGGGCGGAGCAGCACAAAGGCGCGAAAAAGTATGTTGCCTTTGCGGACAAATGCTGGCCGGCGTTTCCGAAGGAATTCGGGTTTGAACCGTGTTATGTAAACTCACGTCTCGCCTCACGCGGTATTCCGGTCGCATGCGAGGTGGACATTTACGGCGCATTGAGCGAGTATATCGGCGCCTGCGTGTCGCTCGACGCGGTGACGCTGCTGGACATCAACAATTCCGTGCCGCAGAAACTCTATGACGAAAAAATAAAAGGTCGCTATGACTGCGTGCTGACCGACACGTTCATGGGCTTCCACTGCGGCAATACTCCCTCGTGCAAGATGTGCCCTGACCGCGCCGTCAAGTATCAGCTCATCCAGAACCGCCTGCTTGAAAATGGCGGCACGCCGGACTTTACACGCGGCACGCTTGAGGGCGATATTGCCCCGTCGGACGTTACGTTCTTCCGCCTCCAGTGCGGCAGTGACGGCGTGCTGCGCGCATACGTTGCAGAGGGTGCGGTGCTTGATGTGCCGACGGGCTCGTTCGGCGGCATCGGAGTGTTCGCCATACCGGAGATGGGGCGGTTTTACCGCCACGTGCTCATTGAAAAGCGCTACCCGCACCATGGGGCGGTCGCGTTCGGGCACTATGGCAAGGCGATATTTAATGTGCTGCGCTATCTCGGCATTGCGGACATTGCTTACAATCAGCCTAAGACCCTCCCGTATCCGACGGAGAACCCATTTGCCTGAGCTGATACGGTCACTGATTTTTGGCGTTAGTCACAATTGCGCGCTGTGTGCGCGGCGGATATAATGAGAGTGTGTCATCATGGCACACTCTCATTTATACATTCGGAGGCATATCATGCGCACAAGAAACATGGCGTATATCGCCCTTATGGCTGTTGTTATCAGCGTCTGCTCATGGCTGAGTATCCCCATGACCATCTCTTTGACAATGCAGACCTTTGCCATCTTCACGACGCTGCTGCTCCTCGGCGGCAAACGCGGCTTTGCTGCCATCGTGCTGTATGTGTTCATGGGCATGGTCGGGCTGCCGGTTTTCACAGGGTTCAAAAGCGGCATCGCCGCCATAACCGGCCCGACAGGCGGATATATCGTCGGCTTCATCCTGTGCGGCGCGTTCTATTGGCTGCTTGAGGGAAAGCTGCGTGACTGGCTGCTGCTCGCCATCGGCAACGTGATATGCTATATCTTCGGCACGGCGTGGTTCGTGTACGTTTATACAAGCTCCGGGAAGGCGACCACGTTCGGCGCGGCGCTTTTGATGTGCGTTGTGCCGTACATCGTGCCGGATGCGGTGAAGCTCGCGCTGGCGCTGCTTGTGTCCAGGCGTCTCAAGCCGCATATAAAGTAAAATAAGGGATAACGGCAAAGCGCGGCTCAGATGAGCCGCGCTTTACATGTATTTTTCTATGACAGCCTGCGGCGTTTGCCGTCGGCAGGGGGGATGTATCCGTATTCTATCTCCGGGCGTATTTCCCTCAGCCGCGCGTGGATGCGGTCAACGTCTGCCTCGTCGTTGAAGATGAGGTTTGCAAATTCCTTGCCGTCGTGCACGAGAATGAGACGGTAATAGTGGATAACAGGACCATCGTCCGGCGCACATTCATTGATGCGGGTGAACGTGCGGTCGATATGCTCATACGGAACGTAGTATTTTTTGCCGAGGTCGCGGTAGTAAAGGCATAAGCTGCCCAGCCGCACGCGCCCTATCGTCTCTGCGGAGTTATAGTCGTCAACGTGCGCTGCGTCGTCAATATACTTTTTGTCAACGCCCCGGAATCTCAGTTTTCCGAATCCGAACATTTTGCGTCGCCGCCTTTCCTGAATAAGTTTATTTCATACCATTTTGCGGGGAGCTTATACGCGATAAATGTGCCGGCAATGCCGCCGATGAGTCCTACGATGATCCCGCCGAGCACATCAGACGGGAAGTGAACGCACAGGTAGATGCGTGCAACGCCCATGAGGATGGCGAAGATGTACGCCGTCCAGCTCCAACGTTTGTCGCCCACAAGGAACACCGCCGTCATTGACGCGAACGCCGCCGTGGTGTGACCGGAGGGAAAGCTTTTGTCGCTTTCAAGGCACTGCCCGACAAGCAGCCACAGCTCATAGAACATGCTGCTTTCATCGGCATAGGGTCTCGGGCGGGCAATCGCAATTTTCAGGCAGCAGTTTGTGATGAGCGCGCCAACGGCGAGCGACAGGCACATCGCCGTGCCGAAGCGGCGCGTCGGCTTATAGAACGTCAGCAGAAGCGACAGGAAAATCAGCGGCAGCCCGCCCTTGCCCAGAAATGAGATAAATTGAAAGAACGGCGTAAAAAAATCGCCGCCCCAGGTGTGAAGCTGATGCACCGCGAGCGTAATGCTCTGGTCAAAGCCCGCGAAGACCGAATTCAGCCAGGCGGCGGAAGCGGTTATCTCCATATAAATATATGACCTCACTTCTATCGTATTTCTTCTATAATACCACAGCGCCGGCCTCCGCGTCTACCGCAAATTGCATAATCGTCAAAAATCAGCGCAGACTAACCGCGTACCATATATTATCAATGGAGGCAGCAGTATGAAAAAAATATTCGTTTCCATCCTCAGCCTTGCCCTCGCGTTATCCTTGTGCGCGGCGCTCTTTCCAGGCGCGCTGGCGGCTGACGCCGACGGCGTGTCCGCCGCGCCGGTCGCGGAGAATCTTGAGCTCAAGACATATCAGAACGTCTCTGTCGGCGGCAGCCTCTCTGCCTATGACCCGGATGGCGGCGCGCTCGAGTACACCATCACCACCGAGCCCGTCAAGGGTACGATAGAGCTTGCCGAGGACGGCAGCTTTGTCTATACTCCACGCGAGAACAAGAAAGGGCGCGACTACTTCGGCTACAAGGCGGCGGATGCTGACGGCAACCTGTCGCAGGAGGCGACAGTCATTATAAAAATAGAAAAGGCAAAAACGGACGTGCTTTATTCCGATATGCGCGGACGTGCAGACGAGTATTCCGCCGTGCTTCTGGCAGAGCGTGACATTTTTACCGGCGAGCAGATAGGCGCTCAGTATTGCTTCAGCCCGGAGAAGACGGTCACTCGCGGGGAGTTTCTGAGCATATGCATGCTCGCTGCGGGCGAGGATGCGCTTGACGCTGTGCTTTCCACCGGCTGCGCGGACGATGCGGACATCCCGGCGTGGATGAAAGGCTACGTCGCCGCGGCGGCGCTGCATGGGTTGAGCGATGCTCTGCCGGGTGCGGTTTTCGAAGCGGACGAGCCGATAAGCGAGACGGAGGCGGCGCTTATGCTTGACCGCGTGATGAACGTGACAAGCGTGTCGTATATTCCGCTTGATACGGGGCTTGACACGGACACGGCGCAGGCCTGCGCTAACCTCACGGCGTGCGGCGTGCTTGACGGCGCGCATACGGATACTTCGCTCACGCGCGGTATGATGGCACGCATGCTCTCCGCCGCCGTCGCAGTGCTGGAAAACAGATAGACAGAACAGGTGGGGTGCAGAGAGATCTGCACCCCATCAGACTATCAAAAAACAAAGCTTTAAGGTCAGATAACTGAGCAGCGGGGGAGCTTGAGGGGGCAAGACCCGCCTCAAATCGGATAAACCGCCGTCGAAAGCCTTGGTATATCAAGGCTTTCGGTAACAGCATTTTGAACGCTTTCAAAATGCTCGGCGGAAAGCGCGGTCAAAAAGTCCTGTGAGGACTTTTTTGACAAGCTGGTGGGGTGCAGAGAGATCTGCACCCCCGTGCTTGACTTTTGCCGTGTAAAACGTTAAAATGCAAAACAGAAATATACATACGAAAACCCCTGATGTTATCGCGCAGACTGCGCGCAGATATTTTTTCGGCAGAGGGAGAGAGTACAGGACATGAAAAAACAAAAGGATACCAAGAATTTTGCCAGCCGCTGGGGCTTTATTCTCGCTTCGGTCGGTTCTGCTGTCGGCATGGCGAATGTATGGGGCTTTCCAAACAAGATGGGCAGCAACGGCGGCGGGGCATTTCTGCTGATATACCTGCTGTTCATCGTGATCTTCAGCTATGTCGGGCTTCCGGCTGAATTTGCAATGGGGCGGCGCGCCGCCACGGGCACTCTCGGCGCGTATGCCAGCGCGTGGGCGACACGCGGAGAGAAGGCGGGCAAGGTCGGCGGGCTGCTTGGCTGGCTTCCGCTTGCAGGCTCAATGTGCATTGCTATCGGGTATGCAGTCATCGTCACATATGTGCTCAAGGCACTGGTGGATTCTCTTGTCGGCACGCTCATGACCGCAGATACCGCCGTGTGGTTCTCCACGTTCTCCACGCAGCCTTATTCCGTCATTCCGTACCATATCATTGTGGTCGTCGGTACGCTGCTTACGCTTTTCCTCGGCGCACACAGCATTGAGAAAACCAACAAGGTCATGATGCCGCTCTTCTTCCTCATCTTTGTGGTGCTGGCGATTCGCGTGGCGTTTCTGCCTGGCTCGGCGGATGGCTACCGTTTCATGTTCACACCCCGCTGGGAGGCGCTGAAAGACCCGATGATCTGGATATGGGCGATGGGGCAGGCGTTTTTCTCCCTCTCTGTCACCGGCAGCGGAATGATCGTTTACGGCGCATATCTTTCAAAAGATGAGGATGTTGTCTCCGTGGCGCAGAACACCGCGCTTTTTGACACCATTGCTGCCGTCGTCGCGGCGCTTGTCATCATCCCCGCATGCTTTTCCTACGGGCTTGATGTCGGCTCAGGGCCTAGCCTTCTCTTTGTCACGCTCCCCACAATTTTGCAGGATATACCCCTCGGACGGCTCTTTGCGGTCATTTTGTACATAGCCATGATATTCGCCGGGGTCAGCTCGCTCCAGAATATGTTTGAGGCTGTGGCGGAGTCGCTGCTGCACAAATTCCCAAAGCTCAGCCGCACAGCGGTGCTCGTTATTTTGTGCGCAGTGTGTCTTGGCTTCGGCATCGGGATGGAGACCATCTCCAAATGGGGACCGTGGATGGATCTCGTGTCCATTTACATCATCCCCATCGGCGCGACGCTCGGCGCGGTGTCGTGGTTTTATGTCATGAAGAAGGATGAACTTCTGGATGCGGTCAACACAGGCAGCCCTCGCCGCCGCGGAGAGCTGTGGTATGGCATAGGGCGGTATGTGTATGTTCCTCTTGCGGTGATCCTCTGCTGCGTGGCGCTGTTCAAGCACGTTGCATTTTAGGCTAAAGGCAGCAAAACGGCTTGAACATCATCATGCCACCTGATGCCTGCAAAATTTTCTGTGCGCTACGGGAAGCGTGACGATAATCAGCACACACGCGGCGATCAGGATCATGCACGGGAGAATAATGACCAGCTTGCCGAAGCTGAACAGAACATACGTCGAAAACACCACATGAGTATCCATTGCCTTTGCCGGAAGCAGGCAAAGGAGCTTGTTGAAAACTCCGCTGACGCGGCTTGTCGGCAGGAACATGGGCACGATCGTGCAGAGCGTGCTGATGAGGACAGCCGCAAACGGCGTTTTGCAGGCAGCGGACAGCAGCATCGTAAACGCCATGACAGACAGCACCACAACATAATTGATGACGATGCCCGCAAATACGACCTGCCATACTTGGAAGAAAGAACGACTGCGTCTGCGCCTGTCTGATATTCATAAGCGAATACCGGGGAGATGATAATGCACACGACCAGCGCGATCAGCAGGAATACCGTTGGGAAGTCACGGGTCAACAGCGTTTTCCACCCGTCCGAATAATCGTATGTGATAGGGTCAGATACCTTTGCATCCAGTTTCAGGATCGTATCCTTTTCCGCCTGCGTGTAGTTGCCGGTCGTGTAATCCATATCTACGATACTCTGGACCTGCGCATGGCGATCCTGATAGAAATTTTCGACTCTTTCATTTGTGACACCTGAAAGAATGTTCATGTCATACGCCCCAGCCGGAGAGTATATCCGCCGCATTAGGTTTAAGATGCCGTTGTATGGCAGAATATCTTTGCAGTACACTTCGTCTTTCAAAGCGCCCGAAGCGTCAAAATTATCAGAGTTTCCATAGACTGTGTGATACTGTTGCAGCGCATCTTTCAGCCGCTCCGCAGTCAGCGGTCCGGCGAGAGCGTTTTCATTTCTGTTTTCCTCCTGCAGGGCGGGAAAGATCGCTGCCTAATTCGTCTGCAAAGTGGAACAAGTACAAATCTTCCAGCGTGGTCTGCACCGGAACAGCGGCGGGTGCGGGCTGGTTTCTGGACACGATACGCAGCTCCGCACCGTCCGTCAAGTGGCGCAGATTGCAGATGCAGCATTGTGCTTCATACCGTCCGACCTCCTGTTCAGGTACGATCAGCGACCACGCAATTCCGGCAGACTGTTCCGTGAGTTCAGACGGACTCCCAGCCAAGATCAGCTTGCCTTTTTTCATCATCAGGATCTGATCGGCAATGTACTCCACGTCGCTGACAATATGCGTGGACAGAATGACGATCTTATTCCGCGACAGATCCGAAATCAGATTGCGGAAGCGAATCCGCTCTTTGGGGTCAAGCCCGGCGGTCGGCTCATCCAACACAAGGACTTTCGGATCATTGAGGACAGCCTGCGCAACGCCGAGGCGCTGCTTCATGCCGCCGGAGAAAGAACGGATTTTCTGTCTGGATACGTCCGGCAGACCGACCATTTGCAGCAATTCTTCCACTCTGTGTTTGGCAGCGCGCCCCTGTATGCCTTTCAGCGATGCCATATACAGAAGAAATTCGTGTGCGGAGAAATCCGGGTAGTAACCGAAATTCTGCGGCAGGTAGCCGAGAATGTCGCAGTATTTTGCGCCCATATCGCTGATGCTCGTTCCGTTAAATAGAATTTCTCCGCTCGTCGGGTTCAGCACCGTGCAGATCATGCGCATGAGCGTTGTTTTGCCAGCGCCATTTGCGCCGAGCAGACCATAGACGCCGTTGGACATGGTATAGCTGAAACCGTCTACGGCGATATGGTTCTGAAACTGTTTTGAAATACGATCAAGAGTCAGTTCCAATTTGATACCTCCATCGTTATTTTAAGGAAACACATTCGAGGCGCTTCGCGGAATCCTTGAACAGTTTCCATAGTTCAAGCGCGAAAACGCCGATGCTGACTGCGAGGATCAGCATCCACACCGTAATAGCTGCGCTATCATACCAGTCCGGGAAGGCGCTTACGGAAACAAGACCGAACGCAGAAAGAGCGACACAATAAGCAGTCACATAGTAGTGGCTATTTGCATTCCGGCTTCTGTTGAGCAGGAACAACGAGCCGGATGCCGCCAGAAAACTCGGCACAAGTCCATATAAGATCAATGCGCCAAAGGTGAAATACGTTTTCATCGCGGTCATAATCAGCATACAGGTGAGCGACAGCGTATCCACCACCGCCGCGATCACAAACCTTGCCATGAAAATCTGCGGCAGCGAAAAGCGCGACGGCAATTCCAGCTCTGTCATGTGATAGCGGAAAGACCTCGAAAGCTCACCGTTGCCAAGCAGCACGACCAGAGGAGCCGCCGCGACAAGCAGCAAAAATCCGTCGCTGTCTTTCAAAATCATCGTCGTGAACAATCCATACAGGCAGAGCAATAAAAGCTGACAGGCAAACAGGCTTTTATTTACAAAACGAATCTGACCCTTGATGAATTGCAGCATCGAGGTTAAAGTCCGCGCGGTTATGCTTGAGCTTTGGCACGTCAGGTGATATAATACGTTCAGTATATATTCCCGGCATCGGAGTGCTTATGGACAGTTTCAAGCTTGTTTCACAATATAAACCCACCGGCGACCAGCCGCAGGCGATAGATGCGCTTGTGAGCGGGATAGAAAACGGGCTGGACGAGCAGGTGCTGCTCGGCGTGACGGGCTCTGGCAAGACGTTCACAATGGCGAACGTCATCGCCCGTCTCAACCGCCCCACGCTCGTTCTCGCACACAATAAGACCCTGGCCGCCCAGCTTTGCAGCGAATTTAAGGAATTTTTCCCGGAAAACGCCGTGGAATACTTTGTGTCGTACTACGACTATTATCAGCCGGAGGCCTATATCCCGCATACTGACACGTATATTGAAAAGGACTGCGCTATCAACGACGAGATCGACCGTCTGCGCCTCTCGGCGACGTTTTCACTGCTGGAGCGGCGGGATGTTATCGTCGTCGCCTCGGTTTCGTGCATCTACGGTCTTGGCGAGCCGGACGATTTTGCCAACATGGCGATCTCCATGCGTCCCGGACAGAGCTGGAACATGGACGAGCTTCTGCGCAAGCTCATCGAGGCGCGCTACGAGCGCAATGACATTGCGTTCGAACGCAATATGTTCCGCGTGCGCGGCGACACGGTCGAGATATTCCCTGCCTACTGGAATGACCGCGCCATCCGTGTGGAGTTTTTCGGCGACGAGATAGACAGGATAAGCGAGATAAACGTCGTCACCGGCGCGCCCGAGCGCTATCTCACCCATGCGGTTATCTACCCCGCAAGTCACTATGTGACCACCAAGGAGAAAATGGCGGCGGCGATAGAGCGCATACGCGCAGAGTGCGACGAGCGCGTGCGGTATTTCACGGACAACAACAAGCTCATTGAGGCGCAGCGCATAAAGCAGCGCACGGATTACGACATAGATATGATGCAGGAGCTGGGATACTGCACCGGCATAGAAAACTATTCCCGCGTTATCTCCAACCGCCCGGTCGGCAGCCCCCCAATGACGCTGCTGGACTATTTCCCAAAGGATTTCCTCCTCTTTGTGGACGAGAGCCACGTCACGCTGCCGCAGGTGCGCGCAATGTACCGGGGCGACCGTGCACGCAAGGAGGCGCTTGTGGAATATGGCTTCCGCCTGCCTTCGGCGTTCGATAACCGCCCGCTGAAATTTGAGGAGTTCGAGCAGCGCATACACCAGCGCGTGTTCGTGTCCGCCACTCCCGGCGACTATGAGCGTGAGCACGCCGGGCAGATCGTCGAACAGATCATCCGTCCTACCGGACTTTTGGATCCGGAAATATTCGTCCGCCCGACCCAGGGACAGATCGACGATCTTATCGGCGAAATAAACCTGAAGATCGCAAAGGGGCAGCGCACGCTCGTCACGACGCTCACGAAAAAAATGGCGGAGGATCTTACGGCGTATCTGATGAACGCGGGCATCCGCTGCCGCTATATGCATCACGACATCGGCACGATAGAGCGCATGGAGATCATCCGCGATCTGAGAATGGGCGAATTTGACGTGCTTGTCGGCATCAACCTTCTGCGCGAGGGGCTGGACATTCCTGAGGTCGGTCTCGTTGCAATACTTGACGCGGACAAGGAGGGCTTTCTCAGAAGTGAGACGAGTCTTATCCAGACCGTCGGGCGCGCGGCGCGCAACGCGGACAGCATGGTCATCATGTACGGCGACACGGTCACGCCGTCGATGCAGGCATGCATCGACGAGACGGCGCGACGCCGTGATATTCAGACGGCTTATAACGCAGAGCACGGAATTATCCCCATGACAATTGTCAAAAATGTGCGGGAGATCATCGAAATATCCTCCGACACTGCGCAGGTGCGCCGACCCAACGGCTTGAAGATGACCGCGCAGGAGCGCAAGGCGCTCATTGACCAGCTTGAGGCGAAAATGCGCAAGGCGGCGCAGATGCTTGAGTACGAGATAGCCGCACAGCTGCGCGATGAGATCATCAGGCTGCGCGGGGAAAAGTGAGAGTGTAGCTATGAATCTTATGGTAATAGACGGCAACAGCATCGTTAACCGCGCTTTCTACGGCGTCCGGGCGCTCAACGCGCCCGACGGGACGCCCACGAACGCGGTTTACGGCTTTATTGCCATTTTACAGCGCATATATGACGAGGTCAAGCCGGATGCAGTCTGCGTCAGTTTCGACCTGAAGGAGCCGACGTTCCGCCATAAGGCGTATGACGGCTACAAGGCGCAGCGAAAGCCCATGCCGGACGACCTTGCCGTGCAGATGCCGCTTGTGAAGGATGCGCTGGACGCGATGGGTATACGGCGCTATGAGCTGGCGGGCTATGAGGCGGACGATATACTCGGCACGGTCTCGCGCATATGCGAGAGCTCCGGCTGGACGTGCACCGTTGTCACCGGCGATAAGGACAGCCTCCAGCTCATCTCCGGCAGTACGACGGTCTGTATCGTCAAATCCCGCATGGGCAAGACGGAGACCATCATGTATACCCCGCAGCGCTTTGCGGAGGAATACGGCTTTGCGCCGCCGCTCATGGTCGATCTCAAGGCGCTTATGGGCGATACGTCTGACAATATCCCCGGCGTGCCCGGCATCGGCGAGAAAACCGCGATGGAGCTTGTGCGGCGCTTCGGCACGGTGGAGGAAATATACAAAAGGCTGCCCGAGCTTGATATAAAGGACGGTGTGCGCAAAAAGCTTGCCGCAGGGGAGGAGAGCGCGGAAAAATCCTATTGGCTCGCCACCATCCTGCGCGAGATCCCGCTTGAGTTCAAGCCTGAGGATGCGCTCTGGAACAGAAGCTACACACCGGCGCTCTACGCTTTCTTCAAGCGTCTGGGGTTCAACAAGTTTATAGAAAAGTGGGGGCTTGCAGAAAGCGCGGAGGATGCGCCCGCCGCGCCGGAGACCGACGTCCCGGCGCTCGAACGGGTCGATATTGCGGACGGCGGCGGCGCGGCGGAGCTTGCCGCGCGCCTTGCCTGCGCGCCTCTCGTCGCGGTGACGGCTGCAAGCGGACTGGACGCGATAGAGCTGTGCGACGGCGAGCGGGTGTATTCTCTTTCCTGGGCGCAGTGCGGCGACGGATACAATGCTCTGCTGCGCGCCGTGTTTGCACCCGGTTTGAAAAAGATAGGCAGCGGCGTTAAAGATATTATGCGCTTGCTGCTCGACGAGGGGCTGAGCGCGGAGGGCTTTGTGTTTGACACGTCGCTCGCGGGCTACCTCCTTGCCGCGACCGACAGCGATTACAGCGAGGAGCGGCTCTCCATGCGTTATCTGGGCAGTGAAAAGCACGGCGCAGAGGCGCTGTGGGCGCTCTATCCCGTCATGGACGCAAAGCTTCATGAGCTGGGCATGGACAAGCTTTATTATTCTGCGGAGCTGCCGCTGTGCCGCGTGCTTGCGGATATGGAGCGCGTGGGATTTTACGTTGACCGCAAGGAGCTCTATGATTTCGGAGAGAGCCTTAACGCCGGCATTGCCGCACTTCAGGCGAGCATATGGGAATACGCCGGGGGCGAATTCAACATCAATTCGCCAAAGCAGCTGGGCGAGGTCCTGTTTGACCGGCTCATGCTCCCGTCCGGGAAAAAGACAAAGACCGGGTGGAGTACGAACGCGGACGTGCTGGAAAAGCTTCGCGGCAAACACCCCATCATCGAGAATGTGCTGGACTACCGTATGCTCACAAAGCTCAAGTCCACCTATGCCGACGGGCTTTTAAAGGTCATTTCCGATGACGGCAGGATACACACGAACTTCCAGATGACCGTCACGGCGACGGGACGGCTCTCATCGACGGAGCCGAATCTGCAAAATATCCCTGTGCGAAAAAAGCTGGGCGCGCAGATACGCAGCATGTTTGTCGCCGCGCCAGGCATGCGCCTTGTCGATGCAGACTACAGCCAGATCGAGCTTCGGCTGCTGGCGCATATCTCCGGAGACGAGACAATGAAAAAAGCCTTCTCCTGCGGGGAGGACTTTCACACCGTCACGGCGTCCAACGTCTTTGGCGTTCCGCTCAGCGAGGTCACGCCCACGCTGCGCTCGCGGGCAAAAGCGGTCAACTTCGGCATTGTGTACGGCATTTCGGCGTTCTCGCTCGCGCAGGACATCGGTGTGCCGCAGAGCGAGGCGAAGGCGTATATGGAGGCGTACCTTGAAAAATACCACGGCGTTCGCGAGTATATGAAGACCGTTGTGGAAAAGGCAAAGGCGGATGGCTATGTCGCCACGCTCTACGGCCGCCGCCGGGAGCTGCCGGAGCTGAAAAGCACAAATTTCAATACACGTTCATTCGGAGAGCGCGTTGCGCTCAACATGCCCATTCAGGGCACGGCGGCGGATATTATGAAGCTCGCCATGGTTGCGGTGCATCACCGTCTTGCGGCGGAGGGGCTGCGCTCACGGCTTATTCTGCAGGTGCATGACGAGCTTATTGCTGAATGCCCCATGGACGAGGCTGAGCGTGTACGCGCTATACTCACGGAAGAGATGGAAAACGCCGCGCATCTCTCTGTGCCGCTGACAGTTGAGGCACATATCGGGCACAGCTGGGCGGAGGCGCATTGAGCCGATGCATGATCTTGTGATACGCGATGCGTCCGATAGGGATATTGACCGGCTGGAGGAGCTTGAGAAGCTCTGCTTTTCCATGCCGTGGACAAAGGAGCAGCTTATATCCCAGCTGCCGGATGATATGCATGTTTTTCTCGCCGCGGACATCGGCGGAGAGACGGCGGGCTATGTTGGCATGATGCACGTGGTCGATGAGGGGTATATCTCCAATGTTGCGGTCGCGCCGGAGTACAGGCGGCGCGGCATTGCCGACGCGCTCATTTCCGCACTTATCGCGCGCTGTGAGGCGCTTGCGCTCGCGTTTGTGACGCTCGAGGTGCGGCGGGGCAATGCCGGCGCTGTCGCGCTCTATAAAAAGCATGGCTTTCTTCCCGTCGGAGAGAGAAAGGATTACTATGAGCTCCCGCGTGAGGATGCTCTTCTTATGACAAAATTCTTTAAGCGAGGCATGGAAATTGAAAATACTATCATTTGAATCAACCTGCGACGAGACCGCCGCTGCGGTCGTGGAGGACGGCAGGAAATTGTTGACCGACCAGATATTTTCCCAGGCGAAGCTGCACGCGGTTTACGGCGGTGTCGTGCCGGAGATCGCGTCGCGCTGCCATGTGGAGTCTATCTCCATTCTTGCGCAGAAGGCGATAGACGCCGCCGGCATCACCCGCGCGGACATTGACGCGGTTGCCGTGTCATATGCGCCGGGACTTATCGGCGCGGTGCTCGTCGGCGTGAACTTTGCCAAATCCTGCGCGTATGCACTCGGAGTGCCGCTTGTTCCCGTGCACCACATCCGCGCCCATATCGCGGCAAACTACCTTGCCTATCCCGAGCTTGAGCCGCCGTTTCTCTGCCTCGCCATCTCCGGCGGCAATACCATCCTTGTTGATGTGCGCGGTTATACCGACATGAGGATCATCGGCGCGACGCGCGACGATGCGGCGGGAGAGTGCTTTGACAAGACCGCGCGTGTGCTCGGTCTGCCGTATCCCGGCGGCAAGCCCATCGACGATCTCAGCCAATCGGGGGATGACGCGAAGTATGCTTTTCCCGTCGCGCATGTTGATGGAAATCCTTATGATATGAGCTTTTCCGGGCTCAAGACTGCCGTTATAAACCTTGTTCACAACGCGGAGCAGAAGGGCGAGAAGATCGACCGCGCTTCGCTTGCCGCATCGTTCACCAAGGCGGTCAGCGACAGCCTCGTGCCGCGCACAATCCGCGCGGCAAAAGAGCTTGGCTATAAAAAGCTGGTCGTGGCGGGCGGTGTCGCGGCAAATTCACGCATACGCGCCGATTTCAAACGCACCGCTGAGGAGAATGGGCTGGAGCTTTATGTTCCGCCGCTGAAGCTCTGCGGCGACAACGGCGCAATGGTCGGGGCGCAGGGATATTATGAATATCTTGCAGGAAATACCGCAGGCAGTGATCTCAACGCCTATGCGACGATGGAGCTTTGATTGGCTGACTTCTGATATATACGGCATAAACGGCACAAAGGGTGGTGACAGAATGAGCAGCGTACACGACGGGCATCGTGAACGCATGAGAGAGCGCTTCAAAGAGCACGGACTGCACAGCTTCAGCGAGCTCAACGCGCTTGAGCTGCTGCTTTTCTATGCCATCCCGCGCCGTGACACCAACGAGCTTGCTCATGCGCTGCTCAAACGCTTCGGCAACCTTGCGGGTGTGTTCGCTGCAGGACTGCGGGAGCTGTGCGAGGTTCCGGGCGTCGGCGAGAGCACGGCTCAGCTTATCATGCTTGTGCCGCAAATAATGAAGCTTAGTCTCGTTGAGCAGGCAAACGAGGTCAGATTCATAACAAACTCTGAGGAAGCGGGGCGGTATCTCGTTCCGCGATTTGCGCTTGAGCATGAGGAGGTGCTTCTGCTCGTCAGTCTGGATTCGCAAAAGCGCGTCATATCGTGCAATGAGATGGGCAGGGGAGTGGTAAACTCCGTGCTGACCAGTAACCGCCGCATCGTCGAGACGGCGCTGAAAAACCGCGCCAGCTCGGCTATCATCGCGCACAATCACCCTGACGGGTTTGCCATCCCCTCGCGCGAGGATGACGCCGCCACGCAGCAGATCATGTCCTCGCTCTCTACGGTCGGCATTCCCCTGGTTGACCATATTGTGGTCGCCGGTGACGACTATGTTTCCTATGCCGACTCGGGTATGCTCAGACTTTACAAATGAGTTGATTTTCTGCGGTTATGTAAATTATTCTTTGTATCTGAATCGTAACGTATCTTCGTTTGCAGACTGTGGGACATTTCGGCAGATTACGACAAAATGCGTTGAAAACACAGCGTTTCAGCCATGTTGACAACTCTGTTGAAAATGTTGATAACTATTTGCAAAATAATTATTTCTGAATTTTATGTAAACCCGGACGGAACGTGATTCTGTCGAATAACATTGTGCTAAAATAATGATTTCAAAGAAAAATGCGCCCATATAAGCTCTCTTTTGAAGAGTAAAGCGCGGTTGTACGAGGTACGTAAATTTTAGATATACAAATAGTAAACTGCGCATTTTTGGTGTTGACTATTTGGCGCGGGTGTGCTAGAATATTTAAGCTGAAAAAAGCAAACATGTGATAAGCTAGTATAGCTCAGTCGGTAGAGCAGCTGATTCGTAATCAGCAGGTCGTGTGTTCGAGTCACATTACTAGCTCCACGGAGAGTCCCGGATGACGCCGAAAGGTTTTCATCCGGGATTTTTTTGACGGCAAAATATTCAGCGCACAGACTGAGCCGTCAGAATTGAGCCAGAGGGGCAGATAAAAGCGATGCTCGATTTCTAAGGTGCAGTGCCGTATTGACATTTAAATATTTTCGTTTAGAATATGTCATGAGCGTGTAAGTTTTTTCACAAATGAATTTTAAAAACAAGGAGGAGAACAGCTTTGCCGAATAACAAAGGAGAGATAAAGGTAAAAAGCCTGCAAAAGGCGCTGACGGTGCTTGATTGCTTTGCGGAGAAGCAGCCGCTGAGTATCACTGAGATCAGCGAGAAGCTTGGATTATATAAAAGCAATGTTTATGATATTTTGACGACTCTGTGCGCAATGGAGTATCTTGACAGGAGTACAGAGTCCAGCAAATTTTATCTGGGAAAGAAAATCGCAGTGCTCGGGAAAATGGCGTCTGACCGATACAGCTTTGAGAATATCGCTTCCCCATATCTGCATCAATTGGCGAACGAGGTGGGGGAAATTGCCTATCTGACGGTGCCTATCGGCTACCAGCTATATTATATGGACGCGGCCATTCCGGCGGGTACGCGCCCATATGTCTCTGCCGTACTGCGCAACAGCTATGATAAGCTCAACTGCACAGCTTCGGGCAAGGCTATGCTGTCGCATATGCCGGAGGAATTTATAGATGAATACCTTGCTTCCCCACAGACCGCAAAAACCGAATATACAATAGTTGACCCCGAAAAAATGCGGGATGAGCTGACCAAAATACGACTGCGCGGTTACGCAATCGACGATGAGGAGTACGCGATAGGTTTGCGCTGCGTCGCCGTTCCCATACTCGACAATGACGGTTCTGTGCTTGGCGCAATGAGCGTGAGCGGTCCGTCGGCACGCTTTACGGAGGGGAAAATACAACAGTTTGCTAAAAAACTAACCAAATATGTTTGCGAAATTCAAGACAATTTGTGATTTTCAATAAAATTCTGTTCTTCTTTTTGTCGTATATGCGTATTGCAAGCGCCGCAGTGTTGTGTTAGATTTTATATAGTTTTTAGTTTTCTTTTTTTATGGCGCATACTCAGAATATGGTTCTGAAATAGAGAACAGAATCCGGAACATTTAATGAGACGCGGGAGTGTCTCATTAAATAATTCTGAAATACAGAACGCAGTTCTGCAAAATGGAAGTTAACGCTTCCTTTTATCATGTTCTATACTACAGAACGCGGTTCTGGAATTATCCAACCCGAAGGCAATGCGCCGTAAAAGAGAGAATGACAACAAAAAGAGAAAAAGAGGTAAAAACATGGCTAAGAAGAACACTAAGAGATTCCTGCTGCTATTTGCACTTGGAGTTGCCTATGGCTTTATGTATGTCATGCCTTACATGAAGTCCAGCTTCTACGATCAGATGATTGCTGCAATGGGCTGCACCAACGCCCAGCTCGGTTCGTTGATGACCTATTATACCATCGCGCTCACCGTTTCCTATCTGCCCGGTGGATGGATAGGCGATAAGTTTAACCCCAAGCCCGTCCTGCTGGTATCTATTTTCGGTCAGGCGATTTTAAGCTTTCTGTTCATGCTCACCTACCAGAGCTACACCATGGCGGTAGTTATCTGGATACTGATGGCGCTCACCGGCGGCTTCGCTTTCTGGCCCGCGATTATGAAGGGCATCCGCATGACCGGCACTGACGAAGAGCAGGGCAGGCTTTATGGCATATTCGAGGCGCTCAACGGTCTTGCATCCCTTCTGCTCAGCTTCATCATGATCGGCGTTATGGCGGTTGTCGGCGGCAGCGACATGCTCACCGGCTTCAAGAGCGCTCTTGCGTTCATGGGCGGTCTTTCAATTGTTTCTGGGCTTCTTGTTTTGTGGCTAATGCCAGGGAACGCAGCATATGGCGAGGCTGATGGCGACAAGTCGGGCAAGATCACCGTGAGTGACTACATAAATACTTTCAAGATCCCCGGCGTGTGGATCATGGCGATACTCGTGTGGTGCTATGTTACCATTTCTGCTGTCGCAAGCTACCTCACTCCGTACAGCACCAGCGTCCTTGGCATGCCTGCGGCGCTCGCAGCGTCTATCGGCACTTTCCGCACCTACGGCTGCCGCCTCATCGGCGGTCCGCTCGGCGGCTACATTGCCGACAAGGGGTTCAAGTCTGTCGCAAAGGAGCAGGTTCTCGGGCAGACAGCCTGCATTGTGACTCTTGGCATTTTTCTCATACTGCCCACCGGTGTTAACGGCAGTCTGCTCGTTGTGCTTCTTCTGCTCGTCGGTGTTGCAATGTTCCTGTGCAAGGGCACCTACTTCTCAATCCAGGCTGAAATGGGCATTCCTGCCAAAGTCTCTGCTACCGCAGTCTCCATAGCGACTCTCATCGGCTATCTGCCTGATATGTTTGTGCACACCATGTTTGGCAACTGGATCGACGCAAACGCCGACCTCGGCTACAAAAAGATACTCGTGTATGGCGTTGCGACTGGAGTTCTCGGCGTTGTCACCGCTCTTGTTGCGGTGGCGCAGTCTCGGAAAGTAGCCGCGCGCAATGCAAGTGAAGCGAAGATCTGATAAAAACCGTTAATTCTTTGTATTGGTAATAAAGGAGCGACTATGAGCAAAGTTAAACTGAACATCAAAAACTGCAAGGGCTGTGGATACTGTGTTGCGGAATGCCCCAAAAAGGCGATCTCGTTTACCGGTAATATAAGCGATAAGGGCTATGACACCATACAGGTGGACGATTCGCTCTGTGTGGCGTGCGGCTCTTGCTACCGGGTCTGCCCGGACAGAGTCTTTGAGATCCTTGTTTGAAAAGAGAGGTGCAAAAAATGTCAAAAGAACTGATGAAAGGCAACGAAGCCCTTGCCGAAGCTGCGATACGTGCGGGCTGCCGTTTTTACAGCGGCTACCCCATCACACCGCAGACCGAAATACTTGAATACCTGTCATGGCGCATGGACGAGGTCGGCGGCACGTTCGTGCAGACCGAGTCCGAGCTTGCGGGCATCAATATGCTGCTCGGCGCGGCGGCTGCCGGCGCGAGAGCGCTGACCAGCTCCGCCGGTCCCGGATTTTCGCTCAAGCAGGAGGGCATATCCTATCTTGTTGCGGCGGATATCCCTGCGGTCATCATCGACGTCATGCGCATCGGCACCGGTCTTGGCGATATTGCGCAGGGGCAGGGCGACTACTGGCAGCTCACCCGCGGCGGCGGTCACGGCGACTATCATACAATAGTCCTCGCGCCTGCAAGCGTGCAGGAAAACTGCGACATGATGCCGCTTGCCTTTGAACTGGCGGAGAAGTACCGCCATCCTGTGCTTGTGGCGTCAGACGCCGCCATCGGACAGATGGTGGAAGGCGTGCAGCTGCCGGAGATGCACGAGCACGACATAAATGCCTATGACTGGGCGCTCCGTGGCTGCCGTCATGGCGATGCCCCGCGCAAGGTTCAGAACACCTACTATACAAGACCCGACTATGTCGAGTATCTCACCGAAAAGTACAGAACCATGGAAAACCGTGAGCAGCGCTGGGAGAGCTACCACGCAGAGGATGCCGACCTTGTCCTTGTGGCCTACGGCATAAGCTCCCGCATCGCGAAGGAAGCGGTGGACATGGCGCGCGAGCAGGGCATCAAGCTCGGCCTCATCCGCCCGATAACCCTCTGGCCGTTCCCGGTCAAGGCTTTTGACGCCTGCCATAACGCGAAAGCTTTCATGACCGTCGAGATCAACATTCTCGGGCAGATGGTGGACGATGTGAAGCTTGCGACAGGTCAGCGCGTTCCGGTCGATTTCTACGGCACGTACTTCGGTCTCCCGGAGAGCGAAGATATCATCACCAAGGCAAAGCAGCTGCTGGAAAAGGAGGCAAACAAATGAAACTGAAGGCACCTGAATGCGTATTCTCATCTGCGAACTTCTGCCCCGGCTGCGGTCACGGTATCGCAAGCCGCCTCATCGGGGAAGTCGCCGAGGAGCTTGGTATCGTTGAAAAGATGATAGCCGTCGTCGATGTGGCGTGCTGCTCTTTCCACATTGACTACTGGAACTTTGACACAATAATGTCCGCCCATGGGCGCGACCTGCCCACGGCGGTCGGCGCAAAGCACATCCGTCCGGACAACGCCGTATTTGCCTATCTGGGCGACGGCGCGGCATATTCTATTGGTATGGCGGAGACCATACACGCAGCGCTCAGGAACGATAATATATGCGTGTTCGTCATCAATAACAGTGTGTTTGGCATGACCGGCGGTCAGATGGCGCCTACGACACTGCCCGGCGAGAAGACGGCAACCTCGCCCAAGGGCAAGGATCCCAGCCGCTACGGTACGCTCAGCGGACTTGAGCTTGTGAAGACTATGGACGTTGCATTCGCCGCTCGCGGCGAGCTTGTCGGCTCGGCCGGTATTGTTAATTCCAGAAAGCTCATAAAAAAAGCGTTTGAGCACCAGCTCAACGGCGACGGCTTCAGCATGGTCGAACTTTTGAGCCCATGCCCGACGAACCTCAATCTAACGCCGGTAAAGACCAAGGAATTTGTACATAGCGAGATGACGAAATACTTCCCCGTCGGAGTGTTTGTGGATAAAGGAGAGGCAAAATAATGACAGAAATGATCTGCGCCGGTTTCGGCGGACAGGGCGTGCTCACGACCGGGCTGATAATCGCTCATGCGGCGATGCGGCTGGGCAAGGAAATCACGTGGTATCCCTCTTACGGCTCCGAGATGCGCGGCGGCACGGCCAACTGCACCATCAAGATAAGCGACAAAAGCATAGCAAGCCCCGTCGCAAAGCACCCTGACATTGTCTGCGCGCTCAACGCGCCGGCGGTTGACAAGTTTGAAGCGTCCATAAAGCCGGGCGGCTATCTCTTTGTCAACGCATCCCTCGTAGACGCAGACAGGAAGTACAGGGACGATATAAACGTTGTTTCTGTGCCGATGTCCGAAATTGCGCTCAGGCATGAAAATCCCAAGGGGGCGAACCTTGTCCTCCTGGGCGCAGTTGCGGCGCACACCGGGATCTTTAATGTTGACGAGCTTGATGAACAGGTGACGGCATATTTCGCAAAAAAAGGCAAGATAAATCCGAAAAACTCCGAATGCCTCAAGGCCGGAGCTGCGCTTTGACAGCGCATAAGCTCTCCCATGTTATATGGAAGGGCTTATGCGGAATATATCCTTCGCCTCGCCTCGCAAATACCTTGCCTGTAGAATACGGAGAATAGAAGCATTGAATAGTCTGGATATAGCAATAATACTGGCATATTTTACGTCCATGATCTTCCTTGGACTTTATTCAAGCAAAAAGCAAAAGAGTGTGGACGACTACTACGTCGGCGGCAGGTCAATGGGCGCGCTGAAAATCGGCGCGCTTTGGATGGCAGGCTGGATAGGTGGTTCCTCCGTCATCGGTACGTCCTCCAATGCGTATACGATTGGGATAACAGGCATATGGTATGTCGCCGCGATAGCGGGAGGCTGCATTGTGTTCGCGTTCACCATGTCCGCGCCGATAAAACGCATCAGCTCAAAGCTGCACAATATCACTCTCCCGGAGCTCATAACCAGCCGTTATGACCGGAAGACCGGCATAATGTGCAGCATTACGACCATCTTTGCGATGATCGGCTATACCGCGGCGCAGTTTGTCGCCGGGAGCTCTATCCTCAACGTGCTGACGGGATGGAATCTTGGCGTGTGCTATGTCATCTCAGCTGTGGTCATAGTTTTTTATGTGTCCACTGGCGGACTGCTTGCCGTCACATATACCGACATCGTGCAGATGCTGCTGCTGATACTCGGCGTCGTCGTCATCGGCGTACCGGTCGTCAGTTCAATCATACAAAGTGAGGGGCTAAGTTTTGCATCCCTGCCGGAGAGCTATTTTGACCTTGGCGCATGGGGCTGGGGAACGATTGCAGCGCTCGTGCTTTCAACGGTGCTGTCGTTTTTCACAAGTATGGACAGCTACACCCGCTGCATCGCGTCAAAGAACATGAAAAGCGCACGTTTGGGCACTATATACGCAGCGGCTGCGGTTCTTGTCATCGCCGGGGCGAGCACGTATCTCGGCATGGCGGGCAAACTGCTCATGCCCGAACTGGAGTCGGCCAACAATGTTCTTGCAATGCTTGTCGTCAGCGTTCTGCCGCATGGGCTCAAGGGCCTCATACTTGTCGGCATACTTTGCGCCATCATGTCAACGGCTGACATATCCGTGCTGACGGCTTCCGCCAGCCTCACAAAGGACATCTATCAAAAGTACATCAACAAAAATGCTGATGAGAAGAAGCTCATGCACATCGGTTTTCTTTGCTCTGTCATTGTGGGCGCCGCCGGAGCTCTGTTCGGCTGGTTTAATCAGGACATAATGAACCTTCTTCTCATAACGTTCACCATCAATTCCGCCGGACTTTTCCTCCCATGCGTGTGTGCGTTCTTTTGGAAAAAATCCTGCGCTGAGGGGGCATTTGTTTCCATGGTGTCCTCCGCCGCAATTACCGTTGTGTGGTATATCGGCGGCAAGGTGAGCACGCTGCCCATCTTTGCTCTTGATGCAATATGGCCGGCATTTGGCATATCTGCAATATTGTATTTTGCTATATGCCTCACGCATAAAAGTACGCCGGAAGAGCGGAAAAAAGCGGAGTTTTTTTACACTGAACGCTGACAGATTACTTTTATTTGAAAAGGAGTTATATATGAAGATCGTTTTTGCCGAATACCCAGAAACCAGAAACCGCAATATTGACACTGAGCTTTCCTATATCCCTCAGGATGCAGAGGTTGGCTTTGCCGTGTACGATGAGAACAATCTCGACCAGTATTATAAAGATCTTTCCGATTGTGATGCCGTTATTACGGGCTTTGCTCCCATTGGCGAGACTGCAATAGACCATATGAAAAACTGCAAGATCATATCCGTCCAGGCAACCGGATGGAACTTTGTTGCGCATGAGTATGCCAGAAGCAAGGGAATTGCGGTGTCCGCGATAGGAGAATACTGCACAAAGGAAGTGGCGGATCACACGATCATGCTTATGCTTGCTCTGCGTAAAAGACTGCCGTATCTCCAGCGCCGCGTGAACAAGGAAAAGGTGTGGGAGACTGCGAGCCTTGAAACGTTGGGCATAAAGGGCGTCTATGGGCAGACGCTCGGCATTGTGGGTCTTGGAAAAATCGGCAAGGCGGTTGCGACGCGCGCTCAGGCGTTCGGCATGCGAGTTATCGCAAACGACCCGTTTGTGCCCGACAGCGATTTTGAAAAGGTAGGCGCGGAAAAAGTCAGCATTGAGTACCTGCTCAGGAATTCTGACGTAGTTTCCAGCCATATGAATCTTAACGACACCAATGTCAATTACTTCGACGCGGAGAAATTCGACATGATGGCGGGGAAAAAGCCTATTTTCCTCAATGTTTCCCGCGGCGGAGAGGTGGACGAGCAGGCAATGCTCGACGCGCTCGACTCCGGCAAGATACTTGCCGCCGGATTGGACGTGCTCGTCAGTGAAAGCCCGGATCTCAACGCCTGCCCCTTTATCGACAGAGAGGACTGCATAGTTACGCCACACAGCGCTTTTTATTCCGACGATTCCATTGAAGCATGCGAGCGCATTTCCGTCGAGAACGCGTTGTATTACATCAACGGGCAGCCCGAAAAGGTGTTCAAGCTTGTTCAGAACCCAAAAGCGTAAAACTGTCCTCAGGAGTCTACAGAATATGAATAAGAAAAATATGCCCCTTGAAGGACTTAAGGTGGTAGAGCTGGCGACAGTCGTCGCCGCGCCTACGACCGGCAGAATGCTCTGCGCCTACGGTGCTGAGGTCATAAAGGTGGAGGGACTCTCCGGCGACAATCATCGCCGCTGCGGAGAGTTTGAAATGGTCGTGTGCGAGGATGGCAAGAATCCTCTCTTCACAGTGCAGAACAGCGGCAAACGCTTCGTGTCCATCAATCTCAAATCCGAGGATGGAATTGAGGCGATGTACAGGCTGCTCGCCGAAGCCGATATTTTTCTCACAAATGTGCGCATGCCGTCTCTTGAACGTCTTGGGCTCGGCTGGACATTGCTGCACGAGAAATTCCCAAAGCTCATCTATGGTCATTTTTCGGGCTTTGGTCTCAAGGGCAAGGACTGCGCAAAGCCCGGCTTTGACATGACGGCTTTCTGGCTCAGAAACGGACCGCTTGCCGACTGGCAGGAGCCCGGTGCATTCCCGTTCACGCCAACCTACGCTTTCGGAGACATGTCGACAAGCTCGGTGTTTCTCTCCGGTCTTCTGATGGCGGTGATCGGGCGTGAGCGGAGCGGCGAGGGAACGCTTGTGAGCGTTTCTCTCCAGGCCAGCGGCATATGGTGCAATGCCATTGGTGTTGTCTCCCATCAGCCGCCCTTTGGCGGTGAGCGTGTCAACGACCCGCTTCGCCCGGCAGATCCGTTCTACCACTTCTATAAGTGCGCCGACGGGAAATATATCGCCGTGTGCGACAATGAGTATAAAACCGACATGGCAAAGATAGCAAAACTTTTCGGTCTTGACTGGATGCTTGAGGATGAGAAGTATTACACGCTTGAAAACCTTGCAAAGACCGATGCCGTTGTAGACGTTGTGACCGCCCTGAACAAGGTACTGGCAACGAAGACCAGCGCCGAATGGCTCGCCATATTGGAGGCAAACAACGTCTCCTGCGAGCTTATGCGCTCCATCCGTGATGTGCACTGCGACGAGCAGGCAATTGCGAACGGTTATGTGGCGCCGGTCAAGTTCAAAGATGATCTCACCGTCATGATGCCCTGCCCGCCGGTGAAATTCTCAGAATATGATATGCGCGAATATACGCCCACGGGGCGCATCGGGGAGGACACAGATGCGGTGTTTGCCGAACTCGGCTATACCCCTGAGCAGACGGTCACGCTCAGAGAAAATAAAACAATAATCTGATTTTTTAAGGAGGCTGAACAGATATGAAGATAGTGCTTGCGGAAGTTCCGTATACAAAGGACAGATATATCGGAGTTGAGCAGTCCTGCTGCCCCGAAGGCGCGGAGCTTAAGATCGCGGTATTCGATGAACACAGTGATGACAACAGTGCGTTTTACAAGGAAATTGAGAATGCGGATATAATCATCAACGGCTATGTCTACTTCGGCAAAAAGGAGATAGACGCGCTGAAAAAGTGCAGAATCATCTCCTTCCAGTCCACTGGCTACAATGAGGTCGATCTTAAATATGCCGAGGAGAAAGGCATAGGCGTGTGTTCCATTCTTGACTACTGCACGCAGGAGACCGCTGAAAATGCCATGGCGCTCATGCTCAATCTCCAGCGCGCCATACGCCTTTATGATCGCAGCGTCCAGCAGGATCATGTCTGGGATTACCTCGTTGCGAAGGATATGCACCTCAAGCGCATCGCGGGACAGGTCATGGGCATTGCGGGGCTTGGACGTATCGGTCAGTCCGTTGCACGCAAGGCGCAGGGCTTTGACATGCCGGTGATTGCCTATGACCCGTTCCTCCCGCCGGAAATCGCCGAAAAGCTGAACGTGAAGCTTGTTGACTTTGACACGCTGCTTGCGGAGTCTGACGTCATCTCCATACACATGAACCTCACCGATGAGAACTATCATATCTTCAACAAAGAGGCTTTCCGGAAAATGAAGAAGCGCCCCATAATCGTCAACGAGGGACGCGGTGCGCTCATCTGCGACGATGACCTCGTCTGGGCGCTTGACAACGACGTCATCCGCGGCGCGGCGCTTGACATGGTAGAGTCTGAGAACCCGGATCTGTCCAAGTGCAAGCTCCTTGGGCGCGAAAATGTGCTGCTTACACCGCACAGCGGTTATTATTCTGAGACCTCCGATTATCTTGTCGCAAAATACAGCATGGATAACGCGCTCTACTACTATAACGGTGAATACGACAAGGTTAAGGTGATGCGCAACAATGTGCGCGCTTAACTGAAAAAGACACGGCGGGGATGATGTTGCTTTCACTCCGCCGCGCGGGACTGTGCCGCACTGTGATTATGATGTTTCAGCAATCATATCACTGTGCGGCACGATTTTGCCTTTGCATATATTATGTGCAGAAAAGATAAATGCAATGCGATTTATGGCGCGGAGAAGGAGGAGACCGGACTTGCAGCGTATTTTTCACAAAAGGCTCCTTCCGTCCGGAAGGAGCCTTTTGTGTTTAAAATTGAATTATATTGTATAGAGAGCGCCAGCTTATTTGCGTTTTTTTATCTCTGCTATGATTGCAGGAACGATAGATCTGTAGTCGCCGACAACGCCATAATTGGAGATGGCAAAGATAGGCGCGTCTGGGTTGTGGTTGATGCTGATGATGCAGCCGCTGTTTTGCATACCGACCTCGTACTGCACGGAGCCAGAGATGCCGACGTTGATAATGTGGTCTGGCTTGACGGCGGTGCCGGACTGACCGATCTGCTGCTCATGCGGCAGCCAGCCCATATCCACAGGGGGACGGGAAGCGGCAACCTGACCGCCGAGCAGCTGTGCTAGCTCGTCAAGCATGCCGAAGTCTGCTTCAGACTTGATACCGCGTCCGCCGCTTACGAGAAGTGCGGCCTGATCAATTGCAACTCCGCTGCTGTCTTTCTTCTCCGTTGAGATAACCCCATAACTGTCCTCCCGGTCAACGACAACAGACTCGGTGATGACATTGCCGGCTCTGGAAGGATCAGCCTCCAGCGGGGTAAACATCATGGGGCGTACGGTCGCCATCTGCGGACGCTTCTCGAGAATAACAATGTGAGCGAGAATCTTTCCACCGTATGCGGGAGTGGTCTGGTAGAACACACCATCCTCATCGTAACCGAGATCTATCGCGTCCGCGGTAAGACCGGTCTTGAGGGAAACCATCATGCGCGGGGCAAGGTCACGACCGAGAGTGGTTGCACCGTAGATAATTATGGAGGGATTGTACTTCTCGGCAAGCTGCGTGAGCGCCTGCTGATAAGGACGCGCGCTGTAGGCGGCAAGGTTTTCGTGCTCAGCCACGATGACCTGATCTGCGCCGTGGGTGATGAGGGTGCTTGCGAGAGAGGCAACATTGCTGCCAAGAAGCACTGCGGTTATATTCTCGCCGTTGTGTGCCTTGAGTTCCTGCGCCTTTGCCAGTAGCTCAAGCGTAACAGGGTTGAGAGTCCCGTTGCGCTGCTCTGCGAATATCCAGATGCCTTTGTAGTTTTCTTTAGTCATTTCAATGCCTCCTCACAGTACGTGTTCGCTCTCGAGCATATCGACAAACTTAACCGCGATCTCGTCGGCAGCGCCGTCGAAGTATTCGGTGCTGAGCGCGCGCTTTTCAGGCTCGAATACTTTTTTCGTGGAAGAGGGGGAGCCTTTCACGCCGGTCATGGATGTGTCGGCATCAAGCTCGGCAGCGTTCCAGACGAATCGGGGCTTCTTCAGGCATTTCATAATGTTCTTCGGGGTGGGGTAGCGCGGGGTGTTTATCCCGTCACACACGGTGACGACTGCGGGCAGCTTTGCGCGCACATGCTCCACGGTGTTCTCCAGCACACGGTCACACGCGACCCATCCGTCCTCAACGGAGATGCTGGAGGCGAGCGTGATCTGCGGCAGACCAAGGAAAGCTGCGGTAGCGGGACCGGTCTGCGCAGTGTCGCCGTCAACGGCGTGCTTGCCGAATAGAAGCAGATCATAATCGCCTATTTTCTCCGCCGCTTTTGCAAGCGTGTAAGAGGTCGCAAGAGTATCAGCGCCGCCGAATGCGCGGTCAGACAGCAGGTATGCCTCATCGCAGCCGAGAGCGAGCGCTTTCTTCAGCACCTCCTCAGCCTGAGGAGGTCCCATGGTGATTGCGGCGACAGTCCCGCCGTGCTTTTCCCTGAGCTGCAATGCGCATTCGAGGGAATTTGCGTCAAGGGGATTGAGAACGCTCTTCACACCCTCGCGCTGAAGGTTGCCGGTCTTAGGATCCAGCTTTACGTCGTCCGTATCGGGAACCTGCTTTACAAATACGAGTATTTTCATATTAAATCTCCAAAATATAGAACAATCTTACTTTCCGAGAACCGTACCGCCGATGACCATGCGCAGTATCTCGCTGGTGCCTTCGCCGATCTCAAGGAGCTTGGCGTCTCTCACAAAGCGCTCAACGTGGAATTCCTTGCTGTAGCCGTTGCCGCCCAGAATTTGAAGAGCCTCAAGGCAGATCTGTGTGCAGCGGGATGAGCAGAACAGCTTTGCTTCCGCAGCTTCGAGAGTGTGGCGCTTGCCGGAGGCTTTTGCTTCTGCCGCGTTGTAAACCATCATCTGCATCGCCGTTATGTCGGTTGCCATGTCGGCGAATTTGAACTGTATTCCCTGATGCTTTGCGATGGGCTTGCCGAATGTAATGCGCTCGTTGGCATATGCTTTGGCAACCTCAAAGGCGTGCTCGGACAGACCGCAGGAGATCGCCGCGACGCTTATGCGTCCGCCGTCAAGACCCTGCATGGCGATCTTGAAGCCCATACCCTCGGAGGAGAGCAGTGCGTCCGCCGGCAGACGCATGTTGTCAAATGACAGCTCGCAGGTGCTGGTGCCGCGCATACCCATCTTGTCCTCATGCTTGCCGATTATAAGACCTTCGGTCTCCTTGGGCATGATGAAAGCAGAAATACCCTTTGCGCCCTTGCTGCGGTCGGTTATCGCCATGATGATGTAGTAGTCCGCAATACCGGAGTTGGTGATCCATGACTTGCTGCCGTTGAGTATCCAGCTTCCATCCTCTGCCTTGACAGCGGTGGTCTGTATGCGCGCAGCGTCAGAGCCGGCGCTCGCCTCGGTCAGACCGAACGCGAATATTTTGCCCTCTGCGGCGAGGGGGAGGTATTTTACTTTCTGCTCCGGCGTGCCGTTGTGCAGTATCATGTCAGAGGCAACCCAGCTTATATCCAGCGCAAGAGCCATGCTTGCGCTGCCCTTGGCAAGCTCGTGGATAACAATGGTGCTGGTAACGGCGTCGCAGCCTGCTCCGCCGTACTCCTCAGGGAAATGTACGCCGACAAGTCCGGTCTCACAGAGCTTGTTGTATACGCCCCAGTCAAAGCCGTTCTCGTCCATCCACTTGTCACGGGGGGCAACTTCTTTCTCGGTGAAGTCCCTTACCATATCGCGGATCATGGATTGTTCTTCTGTAAACTTGATGAGCATAATTCTTTCTCCAATTTAGCAGTTTTACGGATGTGTTACGGCGCAGCGGCAGCAATGCGTTCGATACGCCGTATCTCTCAGACCGGACAAGCGGTCTGAGAGATAAAGGTGGTTTGTGTTTTGTTTATAACTGTGCTATGCCAGACTTATACTGCATAGAACAGCAGGGAAGCAAGCACGGTAAATGGGATAAGGATGATCAGCAGTGGCAGACCCACGACGAGGTAATCCTTCGGGCGGTAACCGCCGGCAAGTGAAACGGTCATGCAGGGGCTGCCGATAGGGGAGATAACTGCATTGTTGACCATGACCAGCGCGGGGATAACGATCGCGAGCGGGCTTACGCCGATGCCCTGTGCAAGGGAAATGCAGATAGGCGTGAACATCGCGTTTGTGGCGGTGTTTGACATGAACTGAGTCAGGATGCCGCCGATGGCAGCAACGCAGAGGATGATGGTGGTGTAGTTTGCGTTGTCTCCGAGAATGTTCAGTATGCCGTTTGCGACCCAGGTTCCGGTGCCGGAGGTGTTGACCGCGGAAGCGACAACAAGGCAGAAGTTCAGGTTCCACATGGTGTTCCAGTCAACATTCTTGAGGGAGGGAACAACAGGAACAGTGCCGGTGATCCAGAGAATGATGCAGCCGATGAAGGTGATGACCTGGTTGTCGGCGAGCTTGATAATGAAGCAGATGATCGAACCGACTAAAACGCCGATGGCGATAAGCTGCTTCCACAGAGGAGCGGTAGGAGCCTCTTTCGGCGCGTCGAGAGAACCGGTGACCAGAGGATCGTCAAAGTCGCAGGTCTTGACGAGTATGTTGTAGCCGATGGTCGCAAAGTAGAAAGCGGTGATGACGACAAGAACAAGGGTCAGAGGAGCGGCTGAGAAGAAGCCCATGGTCTCTACGCCGGCAGCTTCGAGTGCGCCCTGCGCCGCGAGGTTGGGCGCGCCGCCGATAAGAGAGATGGATTCGCCGACGGTAGCTTCAACGGCAACGCCCATCAGCAGGTACTTGGGGTGGAGCTTACCGCAGGATTTGACGGCTGCACCGGCAAGAACGGGGATCATGAGGACAACAAGTGCGGTGTTGGAGATAAAGCCGGTGATAACGCCGGAGAATATGCACGTCACGAAAACTGCGATGCGCTCTTTCTCGACGACCTTGCCTCTGAAGATCCTGGAGGCAGCCATATCAACAAGACCTGTTACCTCAAGTGCGTAAACTTCAATGGACATACCGATAAGGAATATGATGGTCGATCCGCCGAAATTAGAGTAGAGCTTTGCCGGTTCGACAATCCCGGTCAGCCATAGCGCTACGCCGGCGAGCGTCATGGTGACTGCGAGCGGGAACTTGTTGAGAAGCATCAGTGCAAACATTGCTGCGATAATGACAAGTGTTGTGATGATCTGGGGTGTCATGTTAAAAGTACTCCTTTTTTCTTTTGCCGTATGGATGCTTCTTGCATTTATACGGCTGTTTCCTTGCGTTGCCTTCAAAATCATAACTGCTTGTCAGCCACGGGTAACAATACCGTATACGCAGCTGTTCAGCTAAGATTATAAAGGCTTTTGTAAAAAAGCTGTTAAACTTTTTTCAAAAAACTCTTGACTTTTTCACCTCTTCCCATGAATATAAAAATAGGATTGATCTCTGACTGGTGACTGACATGCTATAGTTATAATATTGACAAGGCAAGAAGTAAAATAAATAATTAACAAGCAACGATAAGCAAAAACTTATGATACGGAGGCGTCTATGACTATTCAACAGCTGCGCCAGTTCTGCGTCCTGGCAGAATATGAGAACATGACATCGGCATCAAAAGCGCTATTTATCACCCAGCCGGCGCTCAGTATGGCCCTAAAAAATGTCGAGACAGAGTTGGGAGCACCATTGTTCGAACGCACGGGAAGGAACATATATCTCAACCATTTCGGCAAGGACTTTTATAATTTTGCCAAGCGGACACTGGTGGATTACGATGCGCTGCTGGAGAAATTCCGCGTTCCGCATCAGGACAGCGAGGCGCTGCGCTTCTGCTATTCCTCGGCATACATTCCGGACTATGTTCTGCCCGCTTTCAGCGCCGATAATCCCAATATTTCCTTGACGATAAACGAAGTTGAGGAGAAGATGATACCTCATTTTCTCCAAAATGAGATTTATGATATTGCAATTTCAAGCCTGAAATGTGAGGATAACAGGGATAAAAAACTCATAAGCACGAACTTTTTCCGCAACCGGCTTATGGTATCCGTGCCGTTCAGCAATCCGCTTGCCTCACGCAAATCGCTCAGTCTTGAGGATCTTTCCGGTCAAAAGTTTTTCCGCTTGAGCAAGCACGGAGAATTCTCTGACGAGCTGGACACGCTGGCAAAAGGCAAGGGTATACAGATGAATGTTGCCCAGCGCGTTAACTATGAAATAATAAAAAAACTACAGAAGGATTTTGATTTTCTGTACTTTATCACAACACTTCAGGCACAGTTTGACTACATTCCAATGAATCGCAAGCTCATTCCGGTAGAGGAGGAGCTGTTCACTAAAAACATGTATGTATCCTATCTGAAGAATAATGAGGAGAAGGCATTGCAGTTTATCGGCTGGGCAAAGCAGAAGCTTATAGATTTTGCCGATCACTCGTAAAGTAAAAAAGAAAGTATGCGCGCAGCACACAGCGCCCCGGACGTTTCTGACGTGTCCGGGGCGCTTTTATGCTGTGTGAGTATGGATTATGCAAAGAAGATTAAACTGGCAGAGCAGAAGGGAGACTGAATATATTAACTGTAGAATGCAGCTAGCTATAAGTTATTACTTATTAAATTTGATAATTTTCTGATTTTACATATAAGTAAAACTTAATGTATTCTGTATTCGCAAAAAACTGACTGGTCGTATCGACGTCGGCTGATTTTACAAGTGCGATACGAAAAATCGCAAAATGAAAGAGAGATGAAACGAATGTTAGAGACAATGTCTTTCGGCGAAAGCCTGCTTACCTCTCTGACCGGACTTGCCGTTGTGTTTACGGTGCTTATTGTGCTTGCGCTGGCGACAATTGCGATTGCAAAGGTGGTCGGCAAGCTGGCGGGTGCGCAGAATACACCAGCCCCGGCAGCGCCAACCGCTGCACCTGCAGTCGTTCCCATGGCTTCAAAGACTGAGGAAGACCTTGACGATATAGTTGCAGCTCTTCAGGGCGCGCTTAGCATGGAGTCCGGCATACCGGTAGACAGGCTTGTCATCAAATCTGTAAAGAGTGTTCCGGACGCTTCGGACAAACAGCAGTGAATTAGAGAAATGGAAGGAATAATAAGATGAAATACACAGCTATAGTTAATGGTAAGACCTATGAGGTGGAGATAGAGCGCGCTTCCACCGGACGCAGCATTGGTCATGCGAGCGCACCGACTGCTCCTGCGCCTGTGGCAACAGTCGCACCGGCAGCTCCTGCGCCGGCAGCACCCGCACCTGTGGCAGCGCCCACGCCGGCAGCACCCGCGGCAAACGGCGGCGCAGTCGTCAGTCCCATGCCCGGCAGCATCCTTGACGTCCGCGTCAAGCCCGGCGACGCAGTTGCAGAGGGTCAGGTCGTTGTCACTCTTGAGGCAATGAAGATGGAAATTGAGGTCAAGGCGGAGAGCGCCGGCGTCGTATCAGCCGTGAACGTTAAGAAGGGCGATATGGTCGAAAGCGGAAGCGTCCTTGTAACGCTCTGAAAATGAGGTCTGCAAATGGGAATCATTGAAGCTTTCGGCAAGCTGCTTGCCGAATCGGGATTCGCCGCTCTGACATGGCGCGAGGTTGTTATGCTCATCGTCTCCTGCGTTCTGCTCTACCTTGCCATTGAAAAGAAGTTTGAGCCGCTTCTGCTGCTGCCTATAGCTTTCGGCATGCTTTTGGCAAACCTGCCCGAAGCCGGTCTTATGTACGATGCGACCATCGACGGCGGTGCGTGGTATCAGTCCGGTATCATCAGGATAATGTACAGCGGCGTAAAGAGCAGTCTTTTCCCCTGCCTTATATTCATGTGCATCGGCGCAATGACAGACTTCGGTCCGCTGATTGCAAACCCGATCAGTCTGCTGCTCGGCGCGGCTGCGCAGTTCGGCATTTACATTGCCTTCATGATTGCAAACGCGACCGGGCTATTCACGCCGGAGCAGGCGGCGGCGATCGGTATCATCGGCGGCGCAGACGGCCCGACTGCGATCTATGTCGCCAATAATCTTGCGCCGAACCTCGTTGCCTCCATTGCCATCGCGGCGTACTCATACATGGCTCTTATCCCGCTTATCCAGCCGCCCATAATGAAGCTGCTGACCACAGAGAAAGAGCGCAAGATAAGAATGAAGCAGCTGCGTCCTGTGAGCAAGAAAGAAAAGATCGTCTTCCCGATCTTTGTCACCATCTTCTGCTCTCTCATTTTGCCGGATGTCGCGCCGCTGCTTGGTATGTTGATGCTTGGCAATCTGTTCAAGGAGTCAGGTGTTGTTGACCGATTAAGCGACACTGCGCAGAATGCGCTTTGCAACATCGTCACTATTATGATCGGTCTTTCCGTCGGCGCGACCGCCAACGGCGAAGCTTTCATTCAGGTGCAGACGATTGCTATCGTCGTCCTCGGTCTTGCGGCGTTTTCGTTTTCCACCATCGGCGGTGTGCTGCTCGGCAAGCTGCTGTGCGTGATCACCCACGGCAAGATCAATCCGCTGATCGGTTCAGCCGGCGTGTCCGCTGTCCCCATGGCTGCGCGTGTCGCGCAGAAGGTCGGCTCAGAGTCCGATCCGCACAACTTCCTGCTGATGCATGCTATGGGACCCAACGTGGCCGGCGTCATCGGCTCAGCTGTCGCGGCAGGCTTCTTCATGCTGACTTTCGGCGGTTGATAGCCAAAACATACAGCGAGGCGGGAATGTGCATACGTTTCTTCCTCGCTGAAATGCGATAAAAAAACCGAAAACGGTACTGTTTCAGTTTCAAAGGAGATTTGTTATGGATATTATGGAAAATGTGCATGGCGCACTGGAAGACGTAGTGATCCTTGACCTGACAAGAGTTGTTGCAGGTCCGTTCTGCACATCCATGCTCGGAGATATGGGCGCACGTATAATCAAGATAGAGAATCCAAGGGGCGGCGATGACAGCCGTGCATACGGTCCGTATGTAAACGGCGAGAGCGCATATTTTGCGATGCACAACCGCAGCAAAGAGGGCGTAACGCTCAACCTCAAAGCTCCCGAGGGCAAGGCGCTGTTCCTTGAGATGGTCAAGAAAGCGGATGTTGTTGTGGAGAATTACCGACCCGGCGTTATGGACAGGCTCGGTCTAGGCTATGATGTGCTCAAGGAAGTCAACGATCAGATAGTATATGCTGCGGTCTCCGGCTATGGCTGCTACGGTCGCTATTCACAGCGCCCCGGGTATGATATTCTTGGTCAGGCTATGGGCGGTCTTATGAGCGTGACCGGCACGAAGGAGAGCGGTCCTGTCAAGGCGGGCAACGCCATGGGCGATATTCTCGGCGGTCTTAATCTCACAATCGGCATACTCGCAGCGCTCCATGCCCGTACTATTATCGGTCGCGGTCAGAGAGTTGACGTGTCGCTTGTTGACGCGGTTGTCGTCAGCCTTGAAAACGTATTCACAAGATACTGGTATTCAGGCGTCGTTCCGGAGCGCGCAGGCAACGCCAATCCTGCCACCGCGCCGTATAATGCGTATCAGGCCAAGGATGGGCTTGTTATCATTGCCTGCGGCAACCAGCACCTTTTCGAAAAGCTTGCAAACGACGTTGCCGGGAAGCCGGAGTGGATCAGCGACGCGCGCTATATTGACAATGTAACAAGAGTTGCGCATTTTGAAGAACTCAAGGTGGATATTGAAGCATGGGCAAAGGACTACTCTGTCAGCGAGATCGTTGACAGCTGCCTTGCAAACGGCGTACCGGCAGGTCCTGTTTATGATGTCAGTCAGATCGTCAAGGATGAGCATATACTAAAGGATCGTGATATGTTCCCGATAGTCCACCATCCCGTCATTGGCGATATGCATGTCAACGGCGATGCTGTGAAGCTTATGGAGACAAAGCCCCACATCACAAAGCCGGCGCCCACGCTAGGTCAGGACAATGTTTCCGTGTACGGTGAGTTTGCCGGACTTAGTGAGGAAACTGTCAAAGAGTATAAGGAAAAGGGTATAATCTGATAAATACCCGGGTTATACGAAAAATAGATTGGAGAATGTAATGAGCACATACGGATATTCCATGCCCAGATACTTTCAGGACATGCCAACCATCGGCAAGCCGCTCACGAGCGAGAATGAGGAAAACCGCAACGAGATAGTCAAGGTCGAGGAAGAAATAAAGCAGCTTATAGCCGATGCGCTTGCTGCTGGCCGCAGCGACGAGTCGCTCAACGAAAAGGGTCAGCTTACCGCAATGCAGCGCATTGAGGCGCTTGTTGACGACGGTACATGGTGCCCGCTAAACAGCCTCTACAATCCAAACGATAATGAAAACGGCTCTACCAGCATAGTGAAGGGTATAGGTCGCGTTGCGGGCAAATGGGCTGTTGTTGTTGCGTCCGACAACAAGAAGAGAGCAGGCGCGTGGGTTCCCGGTCAGGCGGAGAATCTGCTCAAGGCTGCGGACACCGCAAAGATACTGCGCATCCCTCTCATATACCTGCTCAACTGCTCCGGCGTTGAGCTTGACCAGCAGGAGCTTCTGTTCCCCGGACGGCGCGGCGGCGGCGCTTCTTTCTACCGAAATGCAGAGCTTGCGCAGCTCGGTATTCCGGTGCTTGTCGGCATCTTCGGCACTAATCCCGCCGGCGGCGGCTATCACTCCATCAGCCCGGTCGTTCTTGTCGCCCAAAAGGACGCTAATATGGCGGTCGGCGGCGCAGGGATCCTCTCTGGCATGAACCCTAAAGGCTATGTCGATGAGGAGAGTGCAAGAGCCCTCATCAACGCACAGTCCGGCGCAAGAACTCCCGCGCCAGGCGGAGTAAAGACTCATCACGACGTTACCGGCTTTTTCAGAGAGGTCTGCGAAGATGACGCCTCCGTCGCCGACACACTGCGCAAGTACATGAGCTATATTCCCGGCTTTGATCTTGAGTTCTTCCGCGTCGCGCCTCCGATGGAGCCTGCGTTCCCGAGTGAAGACCTCTACAGCATTATTCCCATCAATCCCAAGCGCACCTATGATATATATCAGGTCATCTCCCGCCTTACCGATGCGAGTCAGTTTGACGAGTATAAGCCAGATTACGGTCCGGAGGTCGTCTGCGGCATCGCACGTATGGACGGTCTGCTCGTGGGTATTGTCGCCAACAAGCAGGGCTTCTTTATGAACTATCCCGAATACCGCGGCGAGAAGGCGATCGGCGTCGGCGGCAAGCTCTACCGTCAGGGTCTCATAAAAATGAGCGAGTTTGTGACTCTCTGCGAGAGAGATAGAATCCCGATGATATGGCTTCAGGACAGCAGCGGCATTGATGTCGACGATATTGCGGAGCAGGCGGAGCTTCTCGGTCTTGGTCAGTCATTGATCTACTCCATTCAGAATGGTGCTACTCCGTTTCTTGAAATCACACTGCGCAAGGGCAGTGCGGCGGCGCACTATGTTCTCGGCGGTCCGCAGTGCGAGAAAAACAATCCGTTCAGCCTCGCGGCGCCGACCAGCGAATACTACGTCATGCACGGAGAGACCGCGGCGGCGGCCATGTATGTCCGTCAGCTCGTCAAGGCCAGCAAGGCAGGTCGGCCGCTTGATGACATCATTGAGAACATGAATGAGCTTATCAATGCTTATCATGTCAAATCCCGCCCGAAGTTCGCGGCGAAACTCGGCATGGTCGATGAGATCGTACCAATGGACGATCTGCGCAACTATATGATGGCGTTCACGCAGGCCGCGTACCAGAATCCGTCAACTATATGCCCGCCCCATCAGATGCTGACCCCCAGATGCATCCGCGAGTATAACAGAACAAAAAAATAAAGCATTTCCTATCTTTGTGATGTAGACAGAAAAGGGGCTGCAGCGATTCTTCTTATCGCTGCAGCCTCTTTGCATAACGTGTCAAATCAGAGCTTTGCCACTATGTCGTTCACACCCCACACGGCGGTGAGGAGGTTGCCTATCTGCGTGCAGTCGCCTGCTGAGTATACATCGACACCCTCAACGTCGATGTTGAGCTGGTGAGGATTGTATCCTGCTGCCGCAACGACATTTTCCGCCGGAATGATTTTGTCGCCGTCAGGCGTGCCGATGACAACATGATCCTTCGCTATCTCTTTTACCACGGAGCTTGTGTATACGTCGACATTGTTGAATTTCAGCATGTCGCGCAGCATCCATGCGTTCACGGCGCACAAAGCCTTGTCCTGAAGAATGTCCGCACCCATTTCGACAACGGAGACCTTGTGACCCTTTTCCGTAATCTCGTTTGCAACCTCGCATCCCGTCAGCCCGCCGCCAATGACGACGACATCGTGACCCAGCGGACGCTTTTCAAGCAGATACTCCTTCGCATCGCACACGTTCTCGCCGTCGAAGCCGGGGATGGGGATGCGCTTTTTGTCTGCACCGGTCGTGAGTATCACAACATCGGCCTTTTTCTCGCGGACTATGTCGTTAGTGAGCGGGGTGCCGAGATGCACGGGTATGTTGAGGTCGAGCATCTGCTTTTCGTACCACGCAATTAGCTTCTTGTCGTCGTCCTTGAAGTCAGGCGCGGCCGCGGCGCGGAACGTGCCGCCGAGACGCTCGGTCTTTTCATAAAGCTCAACGTCAAAGCCGCGTAGAGCGCTGATACGCGCTGCCTCCATGCCGCCGATGCCGCCGCCCGCAACGAGTATTTTTTTCTTAGTTTCGGCTGGTTTGAGCGTGTATTTGTCTTCCTGAAGGCTGACGGGGTTGAGCGCGCAGGACACGTTCAGCCCGCGCGTCAGACGTCCAAAGCAGCCGTTATGGCAGCCAATGCACGGACGAATGTCCTCTGTCCTGCCCTCGCGCACCTTGCGCGCCCACTCGTTGTCAGCAAGGATCGGTCGCGCCATTGCGACGGCATCGATCTCGCCGCTGGCAACGGCGTGCAGCGCAGTGTCCGGGTTGCCCATCTTGCCGGAGACGAACACGGGAACATGGCAGAAATTCTTGATATACGCCGCCTCGGGGAGGTTGCATGCCTCGGGCATATACGTTGGCGGGTGGCACCAATGCCATGAGTCGTAAGTGCCGTTGTCGCAGTCGAGTGCGTCGATGCCTGCCTTTTCGAGTATACGCACGACCGACATGCTCTCTTCAAGACTGCGCCCAAATTCAACATAGTCCTGTCCGGGCAGCACGCTCTGGTTGAAGCCGGCGGTTTTACTCGCCACGCTGTAGCGCATAAGCACGGGATAATCCGCGCCGCATACGCGCTTGATGCCCTCTATCATCTCCGTGGAGATGCGCAGCCGGTTTTCAAGGCAGCCGCCGTACTCATCCGTGCGATGGTTGAAATTGGACATGGCAAATTGATCAAGGAGATAGCCCTCGTGAATGGCGTGTATCTCGACACCGTCGCAGCCGGCTTCCTGCGCGAGTGCGGCGCTGTTTATCATCACGTCAACGAGCTTGTGTATCTCGTCCTTAGTGAGCGCACGGTGCTTCATTTCGGGTGCGAACACGTTAGGCATACCGTCGCTCGGGGCGACCATGGCGCGCTCATAGTTGAAGTACGGCAGCGTCACACCGAAGTTAGCGCGCAGACCGCGCCCCATTCCTGCGCCGAGCTGGAGCACGAACTTCGTGTCCGTCTCCTCGTGTATCTGTGCCATAAAATCCTTTAGCGGACCGCGGAACACGTCTCCCGCCTCGTCCAGCCAACCGGGGCGACCCCATTTGTCCGTCAGGATCGAGAGACCCGGGATAATCATGCCGACACCGCTTTTCGCGGCGTTCATGAAAAACTTGACGCAGTTGGCGTTGAACTTATTATCGATGATGGGTGCGGTGCCGCCCATTGCGCAAAGGATGATCCTGTTGGGAACTTCGAGCTTGTTTATTTTGAACGGCTCGAACAGAGGATCATACTTGTGGTCGATGTGGTTTTGCATATACTGTTCTCCTTTGCCAGAAAATACTATGCTATCAGCAATAAAATTCTAACATATTATTCTTTTCAATGGCAAATTGATAATATGAGATAAAAATATCGAAATTTATGATATTAACGTCCTGCTGTTCATCAAAGATCAAGTGGCTGGTCGCTGCTGCGCCCGCCTGTGTAGCGCCAGGGGTTCTTTTTTATACACTCGTTGAAGGCTTTCACGAACGTCTCGACGCCCTGGTGGATGATGTTGCTGCTGGAATTCTTGCGGATTAGCATATAACAGATGCGGTTGGGCGGCGCGGCAGTGAGACGGTGTATTTCCAGCCCAAACTGCGCGCGAAAGCTCGTTGCGACAGAGGCGGGGGCAAGCGCCCAATGCAGTGGATCCGTAAGAAACGTGGTCAGCAGTCCGCAGGAGTCTACCTTTACAAACGGCAGCTCGTGCTCGTCCCACCATTCGTTGTTCCAGCGCAGGATGTTTTCATCCCATGTGAAGAGTATCTGATCGCTTTTTTTCAGCACCGACGGGTGCAGCGCGCCCTCGGGATAATACCCTGGCAGGCATATCATGTACATTGGCTCGCTGAACACGGGCTTTGCCTGTATGTCATAGCGTATCGGATAGAACGCGAACGCCACGTCCATCAGCTGCGAGGTCAGCCGGGAGTATATCTCCTGCGAGTGATAGCTCACGAATTCCATCTGAAGCTCGGGTATGTCCGTCTTTATTTTGTGAAAGATTGGTGAGAGCAGATACTGGTTCATGCTGTCCATGCTGCCTATGCGAACCTTTCCCGCACTGGAATTGGTGTGTATCTGATGCATTTGCGTATTCAGCTCCAGCCACTGCATCGCCAGCGGGTAAAAACGCTTGCCGTCCTCGGTGAGCGTCATTTTCTTAAATCCGCGTTGCCTGTCGAAGAGCGTCACGCCAAGCTCCTGCTCAAGTACCTGTATGCGGTGGCTTATCGTCGACTGTGAGGCGAGCAGCGTTTTTGCTGCGGCGGAAATGGTTTGCTGCTGGACGATGCAGATAAAGCTCATGATTATTTCCTGATTCACCGTATTTCCTCCTTGAAAGTCATAATGCAATATTATCGATAATTTAATACGAAAAATGTGGTTTGTCAACTAATTTGCAAAGGTGTTATCATGATACCAGCGAACAAAACAAAGAAATGTACAATGAGAAAGGCTTTGCTAATTGCGATGAATAAACTACTCACAGCAGAGGAAGCCGTCCGGCACATTTGTGATGGCGACCGTATAATGATAGGCGGCTTCGGACTCCGCGGCTGCCCGGACGAGCTGGTGGACGAGCTGGTGCGCTCAAGAAGAAAAGAACTGACCATCATCTCCAACGACCTCGGCTCTCCCAACCAGGGGCTTGGCCGGCTGCTCACAAACGGACAGGTCAAAGGGCTCATAGGAAGCTATTATAACTGGAATCCCGAAGCGATAGAGGCGTACAACAAGGGCAAAATAAGTGTGACGCTCGTGCCGCAGGGTACGCTTGCAGAATCGATGCGCGCCGCCGGCATGGGCATCCCCGCATACTATACGCCAACCTCCGCCGGCACGGATCTTGAAAAAGGCAAGGAGGTGCGCGAGTTTAACGGCAGAAAGTATGTCCTTGAAGAGGCGATACACACCGACGTTGCGCTCATCCGCGCGAAAAAGGCGGACACGCTCGGCAACCTTGTGTACAGCAAGACCGCGCGCAACTTCAATCCCGTCATGGCCATGGCGGCAACCTATACCATTGCAGAGGTCGACGAGATCGTCGAGGCGGGCGAGCTTGGCCCCGAGGAGATTGTCACCCCACATATCTATGTCAACGCCATCGTAATGAGGAGCGCAAAATGAGAGAGTTTACAAAAGAAGAAAAGCAGGAACGCATAGCCAAAAACGTTGCGTCCGTCATAGATGCAGACAAGACAATGTCCTTTGTCAACCTCGGTGTCGGCATCCCCACGCTCGTTGCAGATTACATACAGCGCCATGATGTCTATGTCATGGCGGAAAACGGCATGCTCGGCGTCGGTGCGGCCGCTCCGGCGGAGCTTGCACACCCTGACCTTATCAACGCCGGTCGTCAGAGCGTGCTGGAAACTCCGGGCTGCTCCTATACCGACAGCGCCTCCGCTTTCGGCATGATCCGCGGCGGCTATATCGATGCAACCGTGCTTGGCGCATTTGAGGTAGACCAGGCGGCGGATGTTGCCAACTGGATAATCCCCGGCGGAAAGCAGCTGGGTGTGGGCGGCGCGATGGATCTCGTCTCCGGTGCAAAAAAGGTCATCATTGCCATGACGCACACCAGCAAGACCGGCGCGAAGCTTGTTAAAAAGTGCACCCTGCCGCTGACTGCGAAGGGCGCGGTGAGCATCGTTGTGACCGAGTACGCGGTGTTCTCCTGCGAGAACGGCGCGTGGGAGCTGAAAAAGATTGCCGAAGGCGTCACGCTTGAAGAGCTTGCCTCCGTCACCGATATAGACTACAGCGTCAGCGCCGACCTTGCCACAATGGTCGAGTGATATAATTACGAAATCAGAGGGTATAACGATATGGATAACATAGTGATAGTGGAAGCCTGCCGCACTGCGGTTGGCAAGTTCGGCGGCAGTCTCAAGCCGCTCTCCGCGGCGGATCTTGCCGTGGCGACCATGAAAGCCGCCATTGAGAGAAGCGGCATAGACGCCAACGAGATCGACGAGGTCGATTTCGGTCAGTGCCGCCAGAGCTCCGATGCCTCAAACATCGCACGTTATGCCGCGCTCAAGGCTGGCATACCTGAGCGTGCACCGGGCAACACCGTCATGTGCGCCTGCGCGTCCGGCATGCTGGCAGTGCGCGAGGGTATGGACTCCGTCCTTCTCGGACAGAACAAGACCGTTCTCGTCGGCGGCGTGGAGAGCATGACAAACGCCATCTACTACCTTTCCAACGTGCGCTGGGGTCTCAAGGCGGGTAATACCGAGCTGAAGGATTCCCTCACGGAGGCGCAGTTCTGCTCCCAGCCGGCAGACATCTACGGGCGCTTCAACATGGGCATGACGGCAGAGAATATCGCCGAGAAGTACGCCGTAACTAGAATTGAGCAGGACGAATTTGCCCTGCATTCGCAGGAAAAGGCCGCCAGGGCGATCGCGGAGGGGCGCTTTAAAGACGAGATAATCCCGCTGACCGTACCGCAGGGCAAAAAGCAGCCCGACCTCATCTTTGACACGGATGAGTTCCCGCGTCAGACCTCCATTGAGGCGCTGGCAAAGCTCAAGCCGGCGTTCAAGCCTGACGGCAGCGTCACAGCCGGCAACGCCTCCGGCAGAAACGACGGCGCTTCCGCGCTCATCCTCACGACTGAGAGCCATGCGAAGGAGTTGGGGCTTACACCGCTTGCGCGCATCAAGGCAATCTCCAATGCCGGCGTTGACCCGAAGTACATGGGGCTGGGTCCTGTGGCGGCGGTCAACCGCATCATGGCGCAGACCGGGTATTCCCTTAACGATATGCAACTCATTGAACTCAACGAGGCGTTCGCCTCCCAGTCGATCGCCTGCATAAGGCAGTTGAATCTTGAAGACAGAATGGATATTATAAATGTCAACGGCGGCGCGATAGCCCTCGGACATCCGATCGGCTCGTCCGGCAGCCGCATAATTGTTACGCTTCTGCACGAAATGCGCAAGCGCCAGCTTGACCTCGGCCTGGCGACACTGTGCGTTGCGGGCGGCATGGGCATGGCTGCAATCATAGAGACTGTCTGAAAAACTAACTTCAGGAGGTAAGCATAATGAGTTTTGACATGACCGGCACGATAGATATCCACGTCCACGCGGGTCCCTCCGTGGCTAACCGCCGCGTCGACACCGGGGACATGATGCTCGACGCGATCCGCAGCGGTTATGACGCCTTTGTCACCAAGGACCACTATTTCCCCAGTATGATGGGCACGGATATGATCACCAAATTCCTTGGCGACGGCAAGTGCAGGGCGTACGGCTGCATCGTGCTCAACAATTCCGTCGGCGGGATCAATATCCACGCGGTGGACGCAGCATGTGCTATGGGCGCGAAGATAGTGTTTATGCCCACGGTCTCCGCACTCAACCACATCAACCACCACAAGAAGAAAGCCTTTGTCGGCGCGGGCAAGATGAAGATACCCGAAAAGCCCATCTACTACCTTGACGAGAACGGCGAGCTCAGACCCGAGGTCGTCGAAGTCATAGAGTATCTTGCACAGTACCACCATGAGGTCACGCTTGCGACCGGACACGGCAGCGTTGAGGAGAGCAGCAAGCTCATCGATAAAGCGGTCGAGCTTGGGCTCAAAAAGATACTGGTCAATCATCCGTTCTTTGACATCGACGCGACGCTTGAGGATATGGTACACTGGGCGGAGCAGGGCGCGTTTATCGAGCTGAACGCCGTCGTGTTCAACGCTGTTGAGCCTGCCGCGCACCATCTGGAGTTTGACATTGTCGAGCAGCTTTTCAAGCGCGTCGGCTGCGATAGGCTTGTCGTTGACTCCGACATGGGTCAGGCGGTGTATATGCCGCCGGTCGACGGTCTGGCGAAGTTTGCCGAAGCCATCAAGACCCGCTGTGGCGCAACTGATGAGCAGATGTACACCATGATGCACAAAAATCCCGCATATCTCATCGGATTTGAAGAGTGATTCAAGGTTATTCACCCCGGTATGCCGGAGTTTGTAACATATACAAAAAAATAACTGAAAAGGAGAAATAAAAAATGGCAAAACATCTTGATTGGGGCAAATGCGATTGGTTTAATCCCAAACCCACTGTGAAGCGCAAGGTGTACCAGGGCAGCCAGCACTGCACCATCAGCATGGGCGTTATCCAGCCCGGTCATGTTCCCGGTCCTCACAAGCATGACTATGAGCAGACCGTTATCATCGTCAAGGGCAAGTGCGATTTTCACGTTGTCGAGGACGGTGTTGAGAACGTCTACACCTTTGATGCTGACATCTCCAACGAGAACGGCGCAGCCTGCTTCATGACCATCCCCTCCAACGCGATGCACTGGATCGAGAATCCGTACGACAAGCCCTGCTACAATATGGATCTCTTCATCCCCAAGCGCACCGCCGACCGCGAGGAGAGCGTTGAAGTCCGCTGATCGGAGAGCCTGAGCCATGGCAATAACAAGATCAGTCAAGGATAAGCTGAAAAAGCATGAGACGGTTTTCGGCACGTTCTATAAGCTCAACAGCGCCATCGCCACGGAGATGCTCGGCTGGGCGGGTTTTGACTTCATCGTCATCGACGGCGAGCATTCCCCCATAGGCTACGAGAGTACCGAGAACATCATCCGCACGGCGGAAAATGTTGATCTTTCCACCATTGTGCGCGTTCCATGCGCCTCGGAGGAGCATATCTTCCATGCGCTTGACAGTGGCGCTGTCGGCGTGCAGATACCCAATATGACGAGCGTGGAGCAGTTCCGCGAGAGCGTCAGCTCCTGCAAGTACTATCCCCTGGGTACACGCGGTCTCTCCCGCGGCACCAGAAACGCCATGTTCGGCTTCTGGAATGAGGCTGAAAAGCCCTACGTAGAGGCGGCAAACGAGAAAAGCCTTGTCGTTGTGCACATAGAGAACAAGGAAATGGCGGACAAGGTCGAGGAAATCTGCCAGATACCCGAGATAGACGTGGTGTTCGTCGGTCCTGCCGACATGAGCCAGTCTCTTGGCATCCCCGGCAAGTCCAAAGACCCTCGCGTGGTCGAGATCGCCCTCAAGGTCATCGAGACTGCTGAGAAGTATGGAAAGGCGGGCGGCATCGCCTGCGGTTCGACCGATATGGATATGTACATCCAGCACGGCGCGCGCTATATCATGTACAGCTCTGATGCAGCCCTGTTTGCTAAGAGCCTGAAATCCACAGTTGCACAGTTCGCTCCTTACAGAGAGAACAAGTGATCGCGGTTTTAGGCAGCGGATAAAAACCGACGCCGCCGGGAGCGTTTGTTCCCGGCGGTGTTTAATTTAAAATTCAAAATGGAATAATAAGTAAAATAGGAGCTGTATATGAACGGTCTGCTTGCAATTTTTCTTATAATCACGTTGGGGTATTTTCTCGGCTCTGTGTCGGTAAAAGGGCTGTCGCTCGGTACGTCCGGCATACTCATCGTTGCGCTCGTGTTCGGGCACTTCGGCGTTGAGATACCTGCCATCGTGAAAAATTTCGGACTCGCACTCTTCGTCGGCACTGTCGGCATGATTGCAGGTCCGGTGTTCTTCCGCAATTTCAAAAAAGGAGTTTACGCTTTTCTTACCCTCGGTATTTTCATCGTTGTGTGCGGCGGAGGAATAACCATGCTGTTGGCAAAGCTGATGAATATCCGCTTTGACCTCGCCATCGGCATCTTCACCGGCGCGCTGACCTCCACCCCCGGTCTCGCCGCGGCGACGGAGGCGACGAACGCTGCCATTGCCGCAAACGGGGAGAATATCAAGTCCCTTTCATCTGTTGGCTACGGCATTGCGTATCCGTTCGGCGTAGTGGGCGTGGTGCTTTTCGTCCAGCTCTTCCCCAAGTTTGTCAAGTGCAACATTGAGGAAGCGACAAAGAAACTGCACGACAGTCTCCACAACGCCGACATCGGCGATGCGGAGGAGGGGAGCGGTACCGATCTAACCGATACCAACCGCTTTAAGCTGCTCGAACCGTTCGGCATTCTACCCATCGCATTCGTCACGGTCTTCGGCATCATGCTTGGACTGCTGGAGATACCTCTCCCCGGCGGGATGAGTTTTTCCCTCGGCACGGCGGGCGGTCCGCTCTTTATCGGTCTCATCATCGGTCATTTCGGGCATATAGGCAAGCTCTCGCTCACATCACCCTCCGGTACGCTCAAGGTCATGCGCGAGCTGGGACTGGTGCTGTTTCTTCTCGGCGCGGGCACAGAAGCAGGCGCAGGCTTCGTTGAGGTTTTGCAGGAGCAGGGCGTGAAGCTCTTCCTTCTCGGCGTTGTGATAACGCTGCTGCCGATGCTGCTCGCGTGTCTGTTGGCAAAACTCGCTTTCAAGCTTGACACACTCACAACGCTCGGCTCTGTCTGCGGCGGCATGACATCCACCCCTGCGCTCGGCGCGCTCATTTCACTCTGCGGCAGCGAGGACGTTGCGGCGTCTTACGCGGCGACTTATCCGTTCGCCCTCGTGTGCATGGTGCTCGGTGCGCAGTTCATGGCGATACTCTGGTGAGTATAGGGGAGAAAAAGAATATGAAATATATACCCGATAAACTCAGAACGCGCGTCATGTCCGCGGAGGACGCCGCAGCGCTCATCGGAGAAAATATGTGCGTGGGCTTTTCCGGCTTCACGCTCGTAGGCAATCCCCGCGTTATTCCTGCCGCCATTGCAAAACTCGGCAAGGCGAAGAACATGAGCGTCCTCACCGGCGCGTCCGTGGATGATTCGCTCGACGGTGCACTTGCCCGCGCAGGGCTGATGAAGTACCGCACGCCCTACCAGAGCAACAAATCCGTACGCGCGGGCGTGAACGCGGGGGAGATTGGTTATAACGACTTCCATCTCAGCCACCTGCCTGTCATGCTCGACCACGGCGTAGGTCCTCATGTGGACTTTGCAATCGTCGAGTGCTCCGGCATCACGGATAGAGGACTCATCCCACCTGCATCCGTCGGCGCGGCGGATGCCTTTGTGCGCAATGCGGACAAGGTCATCGTGGAGCTTAACGAGACCATCCCCGGCGCGCTCTACGGCATGCACGACATCTATACCGCCGGCGGCAGCCCTATTCCCATCACCGGCGCAGCCGACAGGATAGGCACACCGTATATACCCTGCCCTATGGAGAAGATCGCCGCCGTTGTGCTGACAAATGATTCCGGCTCGTACCCCAGTTTCAAAGACCCGGATAACGTATCCCTTGCCCTGTCGGAGAACATTGTCGCTTTCCTCAAAGCGGAGATTGTTGCCGGACGCCAGCCAAAGAACCTCCGCCCGATACAGTCAGGCGTGGGCAACGTTGCAAACGCCGTGCTCGCGGGATTGGAAAAGGACTTCACAGGGCTGAGCATGTACACCGAGGTCATGCAGGACAGCGCCTTTGAGCTTGTGAAAAAGGGCGTTATTATCTCCGGCTCGGCAACGGCGCTCTCGCTCTCCGAATTGATGCAGCGCGAGCTGTACGAAAATATCGATTTTTACAAAAAGCATATTGTCATCCGCCCACAGGAGATCGCAAATAATCCTGAGGTCGTCCGCCGGATGCAGCTCATCGCCATGAACACGCCCATTGAGGTCGATATTTACGGCAACGTCAACTCCACCCACGTCATGGGCACAAAGATCATGAACGGCATCGGAGGCAGCGGCGACTTTGCCCGCAATGCAGGGTTGACGATCTTTGCCACGGGCTCGCTTGCCAAGGGCGGCGCAATATCCTGTGTTGTGCCTATGGTCAGCCATGTCGACCATACAGAGCATGACGTTGACGTTATTGTCACCGAGTATGGTATCGCCGACCTGCGTTGGAAGACCCCGCGCGAGCGCGCAAGGCTTATCACCGAAAACTGCGCACATCCGGATTATCGTCCGCAGCTTCGGGAATACTTTGACGAGGCGTGCAAGACCTCTGGCGGTCAAACGCCGCATGTACTCTCAAAAGCGCTCAGCTGGCATCAGCGCTTTGTGGATACCGGCAGTATGAGGTGAAAAACGTGCTCCATTTCCTCCCTATTTCTCGCTTTTGTAAAAAAATTTTGAATATTCGACATATTTTGTTTTAATCCGTGTGCAAAAATATAATATCGAACATTTCGATAAATATGTTCGATATAATCCACTTGATAAATGTATGACGAAAATGTTTTAATATAGTCACAAGCTACAAAAACGAAACCGGGAATGACCGGGATGAACCAATTCCTTGTCTATATGACCGATTGAAAATGAAGGTCGATTAGAATACAATTATAAATCATAAAAGGAGAAGACACATGAAGAAGATTTCCAAGGTCCTCACGCTGGTGCTTGCCTTGTGCATGGTGCTGGCACTCGCAGCCTGCGGCTCTTCCGCCGCTCCTGCGGCAACCACTGCACCCGCAGCTGACGGCGCTGCTGCTGATGATACTGCAACCTCCGCCATTGATTGGCCCAAGAAGACCGTCACCATCATCGTCGGCTATGGTGCCGGCGGCGACACCGACCTTGCGGCCCGCGTCCTTGCTGACGCTCTGTCCAATAAGCTCGGCGCAAACTTCGTCGTCAACAACCTCGCCGGCGGCTCCGGTGTTGTCGGCCGTACTGAGTTGCTTGCCAACGACGGCGACGGCTACACCCTCATGTTCGACCAGCCGGGTTCCCCCATCACTCAGGTTCTCATGGGCAACACCACCTATGAGCTTGACGAGGCGGGCACGCCCATCGCGGTCGTCGGTGTTTCCCCCTGCGCTCTGTGCGTGAAGAAGGACAACGCCCTCGGCATCAACAACATGGACGACCTCATCGCCTATGCTCAGGCTAACCCCGGCAAGCTCACCTACGCCATCCCCGGTCAGTTCACCTCCGCGCACCTTGCCGCGCTGAATGCGTTCTCCGCTCTCGGCGTTGAGGCGACCAGCGTCTCCACCGACGGCACCGCCACCTGCGTCACCGAAGTCCTCGGCAGCCATGTCGACGCTATGATCGTTCCTCTCTCCGGCGCACAGCAGTACATTGCGTCCGGCGATATGATCCTTGTCGGTCTCTCCGCTCCCTCCGATTTCGCACCTGATGCTCCTCTGCTCTCCGCCTACGAGGGTGTCAGCGATTACAACACCTGGTACTCCATCTGGGGCGGCAACGGCATGGATCCCGCACTCGCCCAGTACATCAGCGAGCAGATCGGCGCTGTCCTTGAGGACGAGGCTCTCCAGTCCAGCCTTGCTGACCTCGGCATTGAGGTTCAGTTTGAGGATTATGCCGCGACCGTTGAGACTGCCAACAACTACCGCACCATCATCAAGGACGCTCTTGTTGCCGGCGGCGCACTAAGCGAGTAATTCCAACAGTAAATAGCAAGCTGTTTTGCGCGAAGCCGAGTATATGATTATATTTGACTTCGCGCAATCCTTTAGCGAAAGGAAATAAATATGCCTGAAGTAAATTCCACCAACGAAAAGAAGGCGAGAGACTTGAATAAGGGGCTGCTCTGTGCGATTCCCTGCCTCATTCTCTCCGTTGTCTGCCTTGTCTGCTCCCGCACCTACCCCAAGCTGCAGGCGGACTATATGCAGGTCTCCGCTTCGTTCTTCCCGACGGTCGTTTCCGTGATGATGGTCGCCATGTCCGTCATCATGCTCATCGAGGCGATCGTCAAGCCCAAGTATGCCGAGCCTCTTACGCCCGACCAGAAGAAGGGCTACATCCGCGGGCTGCTCGCAATACTCAACATCATTGCCTACGCGCTGCTCTTCAAGCCGCTGGGCTACATCGTCTCTTCCATCATCGCTGTTTTCCTCATGATGCTTATCTTCGGCAACAGAAAGTGGAAGCTGATGATACCCATCAGCATAGTTCTCCCCATAATCCTTTACCTTGTGTTCTACTACCTTATGCAGACCGCGCTTCCCGCCGGTATCCTGCAATTCATGCTTTAAGAAAGGCGGTATAGTGTAATATGGATCTAGCCAGTATTCTCACTTTCACCAACATACTCATCTGTATGCTCGGTGTTGCCGCCGGTATCGTCATCGGCGCGCTGCCCGGTCTCACGCCCACCATGGGCGTGGCGCTCCTGCTGCCTGTCACGTTCGGCATGGATATGCTGCCCTCCTTCGCTCTGCTGCTTGGCATCTACGTCGGCGGCACCTACGGCGGCTCTATCGCGGCTATCCTCATCCGCACGCCCGGCACTCCTCAGGCTGTCGCCACCGTGCTGGACGGTTATCCTCTCGCGCGCTCCGGCAGAGCGTCCGAGGCGCTTTCCACCGCTTGCATCGCTTCCGGCTTCGGCGGCATCTTCTCCAACATCGTGCTCATCTGCCTTGCCGGTCAGATCGCAAAGGTCGCCCTCGCGTTCGGTCCTGCCGAGTATTTCGCGATAGGCATCTTCGGTCTCAGCATGGTTGCCAGCTTCTGCGCCAAGAGCATTTCCAAGGGTCTCTTCGCCTGCGGCGTCGGTCTCATGATCAGCACCATCGGCGTTGACCAGATCGGCGGCATGAGCCGCTTTGCCTACACCAAGAGCATGCTCGGCGGCATTCAGACAGTCTCCGCACTTATCGGACTTTTCGCTATTACCGAGGTCATTGTCAAGGCTGTTGACTCTGTCAACCATGTAAAGATGGAGGACACGGTCGTCTCCAGCAAGCTTGTCCCGTTCTCCGAGGTCAAGCACAACATCCCGAACATGTTCCGCTCTGCGGCTATCGGCACGTTCGTCGGCATTGTCCCCGCCACCGGCGGCGGCATCGCGGCGTTCCTTGCCTATAACGAGGCGCGCCGTGCCTCCAAGCACCCCGAGATGTTCGGCGAGGGCGCGTATGAAGGTCTCTTCGCTGCTGAGACCGCCAACAACGGCGTCACGGGCGGCGCGCTTGTCCCGCTGCTCACTCTCGGCATCCCCGGCGACACAATCACCGCCGTCCTCATGGGCGCGCTCACCATTCAGGGACTCACTCCCGGACCCATGCTCTTCCAGAACAACCCCGAGGTCATCACCGGCATTTACACCATGCTGCTTATCTGCAATGTGTTCATGATAATCCTCGGTCTTGCAGGAACGAGACTTTTCATGCACGTCATCAAGATACCCAACGACGTGCTCCTGCCCTGTGTCATGCTGCTGTGCTTCATCGGCTCCTTTGCCTCCGGCAACAAGATATTCGATGTCGGCACCGCCGTTGTCATGGGTATCATCGGCTTCCTCTTCACGCTTGGTGACATTCCCGCCGCCCCGTGTCTGCTCGGCATAATCCTCGGCTCTACTGTTGAGACGAACTTCCGCCGCGCAATGGTCATCTCCAACGGCAGCTACTCCATTTTCGTGCAGAAGCCCATCTGCCTTGTCTTTCTCCTTATCTCGCTCGCGTCTATCCTCTTCGTCGCTTTCCGCGATGTGCTTCCCGGAAAGAAAAAGACTGTAAAGGACGCTTGAGTGCAGTTTTTCCCTCCTTAAACCCCTCAGTTTCAGTCCTCCTCGTCTGAGGAGTGCTGAAACGCGCGGGGTGCATAAACCGGACGGTCTCAAGCCGCCATCCAACCGAGACGAGACTGCTGTCCGCCTCGGTTTGTTTTTATTTTGCCTGTATATTAACCATTTGAAATGTATTATTATAAACTAAATGAGGTAATCACCCAATGAGCGAGCTTTCAAAAGAACAACTCAAAAGCGCGATAAAAGCCGTCTGGATTCGTTCTCTCACCGAGATACAGCCCGACGTGCTCAACGCGCTTCGCCACGCGCGCGAGGTAGAGACCAGCCCCCGCGCCCAGAAGTATCTCGACATCATCATCGAAAACGCCGTCACTGCCACAAATAACCACACGGTCATCTGTCAGGACACTGGCGTCCCCACGTTTTTCATCAGGACCTCCCTCGGCTTCCCGTATAAAGACAGCCTCCGCGCCGCCTTTGATGAGGCGCTGCATGAGCTGACCATGGGGGAATTCCCCATGCGCCCCATGGTCGTCGACCCGCTCACGCGCGAGGATCGCTGCGACAACACCGGCGTCAACGTCCCTCTCATCCATGTTGAGCTTGAGGAGGGGCTGGAGTATATGGAGATAAAGGCAATGCCCAAGGGGGCAGGCTCCGGCTATTGGGGCACGCTTACGTTCATGCCGCCGTCTGCGGGCGTCGCGGGCGTGAAGAAGTTCGTGGTCGACTCCGTCCTGCGCGCAGGATCGAATCCCTGCCCGCCGCTCATCGTCGGCGTGGGCATAGGCGGTCCTCTTGAGGAGGTCGCCCGCCTTGCCACTGTGGCGTCCTGCCGCCCGATAGACCGCCCGAATCCGCGCCCCGATCTCGCCGCGCTCGAAAAGGAGCTGTGCGAGGCGCTGAATATGAGCAAGATCGGCGCGATGGGCGTCGGCGGGGACACGACGGTGCTCGGCGTGAATATCGAGACCTCCGGCTCGCACAAGCCGTGGCTGCCCGTGGCGGTCAACATCAACTGCTGGCCGGGGCGCAAGGCGGTGTGCCGCGTCTATCCCGACGGGCGCGTTGAACAGGTCGGAGCGTGAGGTGCAGTATGGCTAAAACAGTTTATCTTACGACCCCTTTGAAGAAAGAGGACATTGAAGCGCTTGAGATCGACGACGTCGTCTACATCTCCGGCGACCTTTACACCATGATGTACGCGGATCATTTCACCCGCATCATGGACATGATAGATGCCGGGGAGAAGCCGCCTATGGAGCTTGAGGGCGCGGCGATATACAACACCGGCACGATTTTCCGCCGCATGGAGGACGGAACGTATGACTTCCGCGCCATCGGCACCACCACAAGCTCAAAGTTCAACCACTACACGCCGGATTTCATCCGCAAGACCGGCGTGCGCGCGGTGCTCGGCAAGGGCGGCATGGACAAGAATACGCTCGACGCGATGCGCGAATGCGGGTGCGTGTATCTTGCGCTCGTGGGCGGCTGCTCCGCGATATATACCTGCAAGGTCGACCGGCTCGAGCGCGAATACTGGCCGGAGACGTGCAGAAGCTGGGCGGACACGCTTTTGAAGCTGAACGTCACGAATTACGGACCCATGTTTGTCTCCATGGACGCGCACGGCAACAGCATTTATGAGAGCATCGGCGACCGCGCCGAGGAAAACCGCGGCGAGATATACAAAAAGCTTGGCATAAAGTGATAAAAAGGTGAGAGGGTTTGCGTATGGACTTTTTTTTCAAGATAACAAGGGAAGAATATCTCGACGCGATAAAGGGCTTTCTGCGCATGAGACAGCGCAGCATCGCAAATCTTCTCATCTTTCTTTTTATGACGGTGGGACAGGCGGCGCTTGTCGCGTGGAACATCGTCCGCCTCGACATCACCGGCGGCACGCGCGCCGCGCTCATCGCCATCTCCGCGCTCATCTGCCTGGCGCAGGTGTTCTATCAGTGCAGTGTTGAGCTTCGCGCAAGGTCCCAGCTCCGCCGCTCAATGGATAAGGGGAAGATAAGCGAGGAGTTCTGGGGGCGGCAGCATCTGTCCCTGAAGGAAGAGGTGGTGCGTCTTCAATGCGGCAAGATCGATCTGAAGTACGACTGCGCGTACTACGGCGGCGCGCAGCTCGTTGGCGGAATGCTCGTTTTGAGCTTTTGTCGCGGTAAGGACGTGCACCAGCTGCTCATCCCCATTTCGGCTTTTTCATCGGACGACGGTCGGCGGGAGTTTGGAGCGGCGCTTGCCGCCGCCAAGCGTGCCAGCATACTCTCCGGCTATGCCGAGACTGCGCGAAAGCGTCCGGAAAAAACGGCGTACTCCGCAGATTTTGACTATACCGCGGATGAATTTGCGCGCGATTATGTCCGCGCTGCACGCCTTGCGTATTCCACCGCCGTGCCGTATGACATCATGATGACCACAAAGCTGGCTGCGGCGGCATTCCTTGTGTATAATATCATTGCCGGGCATATCGCGGGCGCTATGTTCACGACATTTACCGTTTTTGTCGTCATTATCCTGCTCTATCCTGTGATTTTTGCGTTCACACCGTTTATCTGCCAGGTTGCAAAGCGCAATACGCACTCCCTCTTCGGCGGTCTTACCTCGGTGCACTGCGCTGTTGATGTCACGGATGAAAAGCTCGTCTTTTCCGGTGATACGTTTTATAATCAAATCCCGCTTGCATCCGTCTGCGGCGCGGAGAAGCGCCGCAGCTTTGCAGCGGTGTACCTCAAGGATAACACATCCGTCGTCATGAAGATTACACCTGAAAACGAGCGGGAGGTCACGCGCATGACGCTCTATCTTGAAACTCTCGGCGCTTCAAACCGCAAAAAGCGGTTCAGGCGGACGAACCCCGATGAATAGAAAATTTGACCCTGCCTATGACTTGAAGTGTTCCCGCTCAAAGACTGAATTCAAAATACCAGACCCTTCGAAGGCACCTGCCACCTGTGCAAAACAGGCGGCAGACCTTTTCGTTTTTTCTTGTATTGCACCTGAAATTATGCTAGAATTGCCCGGAGCAAACGAAAGGACGTTTTCAAATGGCGCATATAGTTTTCATTCTTGCTGCCTTTTTCGCCTCGGTTATAGGCTGTATCTGCGGCATTGGCGGCGGCGTGATAATAAAGCCCGTCGTGGATAAACTCTTTGTCAGGCCGCTCATCGCCATTATGTGCGTATGCGTCTATAATTTTCTGCAATTTCGGGTATAGGCAGGAACAATGATAATATAAAGATTTTGGAGGTATTCTATGAAAGCTCAGTATATCTGTTCAAGATGCGGTAAAACCGCGGATGTAACGACGCTGTCGGAAAAATGCGAATGCGGCGGCTTGTGGAAGCTAAGCTATGACCCGCCCGCATTTGATGAGGCGCTCATAGACCGGGATGAGTGGAGCATTTTCCGTTACCGCGCGTTTATGCCGCTTGTGGGCGATACATGGCGGCAGGTGACAATGGGCGAGGGCATGACCCCCGTTGTGCGCTTTGACGACGATCTCATGCTGAAAATGGACTATTTTATGCCAACGCTGTCTTTTAAAGACCGCGGTGCGGCGGTGCTCATCGCGCATTGCAAGGCAATAGGCGTGGATTCCGTTGTGCAGGATTCCAGCGGCAACGCGGGCAACAGCGTCGCCGCCTATTGCGGCAGGGTGGGCATTGCCTGCGAGATATTTGTTCCGGAGGGTACGTCACATAAGAAGATCGACATGATACGCGCGCACGGCGCGCATGTGAACATCGTTCCCGGGTCGAGAGACCACTGCGCCGACGTGTGCCGCGCGCGTGTGACCGAGGAGGGGAAATACTACGCCAACCACGTCTATAACCCATTCTTCTATGAGGGAACAAAGACTTATATTTATGAGGTCTATGAGCAGCTGCACCGTATTCCAGAGAATATATTCATCCCCGTCGGCAACGGCACGCTCTTCCTCGGCGCGGTGCTCGCGCTTGAGCATTTGCTTAAAAGCGGCGTGATTGGGAAAATGCCAAATATCATTGCGGTTCAGAGCGAGTCCTGTGCGCCCATCGCCATCGCGGCGGAGCGCGGACTGCACGCCGCGGCAGACGTTACGCCCGCACCGACACTGGCTGAGGGTATAGCCATCGGCAAGCCCATGCGCGGCGCGGAGATATTGGAGAAGATATATGAGTACGATATGAAGGTCGTCATGATCCCGGAAAAGGAGATTCTCCCAGCCCGTGCCGAACTTGCGCGCCGCGGCGTATACTGCGAGCATACCACAGCCGGGAACTATGCGGCGTATAAGAAATACTGCGCCGCTTACGGCAGAACGCCTGACAGTCTCATAACCATGTGCGGCGCCGGGCTGAAATCCGATCATTGAATTGAATAATACATATGAAGAGCTGAAACGCCCGGTTTGATCTTTGAAGTGACCCCAAAAAGTTAGACAATATTTTTAAGTAAAAATTGTTCAAGCAGCGTTCAAGCAGCCGAAAGGGCTTGCTGTCTGTGAATGGCAGCTGGCAGGTGCCTTCGAAGGGTCTGGTATTTTGAATTCAGTCTTTGAGCGTTACCTTCATGACGATGGCAGTGTTGTCCTTGATATATCACGAAGTGTTTTTCAAAGGCAGAAACAGACGGCGGTGGGCTAAGCCGCTCCATAGGATTAACGTGCCTTCCTTCATGCTCATGGCGGGGCGCTCTACTCTGTGACGTGCAGCCAGCGCAAGTATCATAATCTCTGCATACGCTTCATGGGCGACAGCCCTGCCAAATGCTGCTTGCAACGATGGTGCTGTTCGCTCTGCCAGTTTTCTGACGATCCCGGCGCACCCATTGCCCGGCTGCGCATATGCGGAATGTATCTGCTCGCCCTATTCAGTTGGATGCATCCTTTTGTGTTGAACTATAAATCTACATATTACACGTTACACGTTGCATTTTGTCGAAGATGCATCTGTGCAGCAAGAACCTCCCAACCTGTTTGAGGCGGGGAGGTTCTTGCTTGATTGAATAAAGCTATTGTTTGAATCATGTGAAATGAACAGAACGTCAACTGGACTGTTCGGCAAGATAAATGCTTGCTCTGCTTTGGACTGCCTGCGCAGTCTCCTCTGCGGTACTCCGTCCTGCGTAGAACTTGTTTACCTCTTCGCTGATGATACTCCAAAGCGAGGCATCGCTTTGATACAGTGTGCCGGCATTTTCCAGAACGACGAGAAAATCCTCCATCGCCTCTGCCCGTCCGGGGTGTTCCTCAGGATATTCTTTCATTGCTTCAAGCTCGTTTGCCATTTGCTGTTTTGCACCATCTCTGCGAAGCGGAATACCCGAGATGTAGGGGCTGTCTTTCAGCAGAAACTCTCTCATAAATTGCCAGCACTGTTCTTTGTGTGCGGACTGAGCAGACATACCCAGGCTCAATTCTGGAACAATAACATTTCCTACTTCCGGGATCCCGACAAAGGTATAATTATCTGCTCCGTATATATCCGCAACGATACCCGATTCCCATACATCGCGGAAAGTCTGCATATACAGCAGAGAATGGGAGTTCTGGACGAGGTCCGTCACACTGCCCCCTGCCAATTCTACCTCTGTCGGCCGTGTCTGGGCTATCTCAAGAAGACGCAAAAAATATTCTGAGTCAAAGTGACACTTTGCATTTGACCAATCTACAAGCTTATTGCCCGATGCTGCAACCATGATTTCCAGCCAATCATCGCGTGTGTACATATTATCAAACAGATATTGATAATAATCGCTCTCCGCAACAATTTTTTCTAACGAACTGTAGCCGCAATTTTCTGAGTTCCCCACATCGCTTGATGGCGCTGTGGTGGTCAAAAGGAGAAAGTACGGTGTAATTTGGCATAATTCGTTGTTTATTTCAAGGCTACGCAATGGACCGGAAAGGAAGTCGTCTTTTGACAGTTCGCTGTCATGCTCAATAAATGGGTACAGATTTTCCAGCAGCTTTCTGCGGGCAAGCAAAGATGCGTTCATTGGCGTGCCGAAATCAGATAAATTGAAGATGTCCGGCCCGTTTCCTGCTGCTATATCTGCGATCAATTTATATTCTCCGCCGCGGAGATCAGAGGCTGTATTATACGACGAATAGTCCCGGAGCTCCACGTGCATATCAGGGTGACGCTGATTCCATGCCAGTATCGCTTCTTCGATAGCAGGATGTAATTGACCCAGCGTCGCCAATGTCAAGGTAACATTCTCGCCTGCTGTGGCCACAGGCTTTATTATAACGGGTTTTGAAGCTTTATTTCCGGAGGCTCCTGTATATAGTAAGCTCCCGGCACCTATTTCACATATCATGCCATTGCTCAGCATACCGATGTCGGAAAAAGTCAGCAGCTTCTCTACAGACGCAGAATCAAAGTCGTATCCGTAGAGCGCATTGCCGATTCTCAGATAGAGCTCCCACTCAGAGCCCGTACCGATAATGGTACAATCGGCATCAAGAGAATGCGCTGCTCCCCAGCGTTTATTTTCCTCGTCAAGCATACTGATAACTTGGCCATCAGCGTTCTGCCATGCAGCAATTATTTTCCCGTCTTTATTCACGGCAAGACTTGCCGGTTCGGAAACCTTGAGTGCGAAATCTGCCTCCGCCGTCTCTCCGCTTATCTTTAAGCAGGTAAGCTTTCCGTTTCCCAAAGTGTATACTTTCCCGTTTGCCGCTGCGGTTTTATCTGCTACTATATCATCGGGCAATGTAATATAACCCAGTTTCTCTCCGACAGTATTATAATTGACAAGACGATGGTTATAGCTGTCATAGAGATATATCATATCTCCGTCTGCACAGCAGGAATACCAGAATTCATTCCCGTCATCACACGAAGCAAGCAGCTTCGCATTTGTCCCATCGGCATCCATGCTGTATAGAAAGCACTTATCCGAAAGGCTACCCAAGAGGTATATTTTTCCACCGTTTGTCACTATGTTGCCGCTGCTGAACCATAGTTCTTGAGGAAAATCAATTTCTTCAACGGCATAAGCCTGCTCGACCGAAGTCATAGTAATGTCTTTAACACTCGTTACTTTATCGGAAACTGCGCCGGAATTATTTCCGGCGCAGCCCGAGGTAAGCAGCAGGCAAATGATTAGAATTACAATTGACACTCTTCTCATACCAGCGATTCCTCCTTCTTGAAGTTACTGTTTTACACTAGTCAGGGACGTAGATTTAAGATCGTATACCCATCTATTGTGCAGATACCACCATGTGGTAGGCCCAACAGCACCATCTGCATCATTTGCACTGATGTAGGCTACCTAAAAACAAACGACAGCCAGCCTTGTCCCTTCACCGAATGTGCCATCGATTCCATTGGGGTTGAAGTTGCCATTTCCTTTTGCCACGGAAAGGCGATACAAAACTTCCTGAATTACAAGAACGTACCCGGTATGGCTGCTTCCCTTAGAAACAACGGTACCCGAATAGACATAGTAGACACTACCTTTAGAATCCTTAAACCACAGAGTCTGCGCAGGCTTGCTTACAGCGGATGCTGCATGGGTCTGAGGCTGATCATAGTCAGCAAAAGCACAGACGGGAAATACACACACGGCCATGACAAGAACGAGGAGCATTGCTACAAGTCTTTTTTTATTGCTTTTAAATCTTTTCTTTTTAATTTTTACAATTATCCGCGCTGGCGCCTTGCGTGAATAATAGTATTTTATTACAAAATACAGTTAGGCTAATTTTGCCGCAAACATATTTCGTCATTTTTGCTTTGCGGGAATGATAAGAACGTGGCTCTTTAACTTTAATTTGCGCGTATTTACTTCTTCTTGACGTTCATTTCCTCTGTGGACTTTGCGGCGATTTTGTTCGGGCGTTCCGGCTGATAAAGTGTGCCGTAGCATACAGGCGGCCATCCGTAGCGTTCCGAGATAGTGACCTGCTTTATGAAGCCGGACGCGATTTTTGCAGATTTTTTCATGATTGATTCTCCTTTTTATTTTTTGTTATATGAATTATTGCTGTGAACACAGCAAATAAAACACCACAAAAGCTGCCGGTAAATACGCGCAGGTCGTGAATGCATAAACTTATACACTGCGCTAAAATGATAATGCACAGCAGAACATTTTTTCGGCGGTTGTTTGCAAGCTGCTCGGCAGATGTGAAGTGTGCTTGCGGAGGATAAACCGGCTTTATCAGCAAACCGGTAATTACTGCTGCTGCGTCAGCAAGAATCAAGATGGTCTGCGGCAAATATGCAGCTATGTCATCTACAAACAAACTGACGAATACAACTAACAGAATACTTAGTGTGAAGCAAACACCTGCACTTCTGGCATGGCACCCGCCTATGCGCCGTCTTATGAGATAAAACGGCAGGAGGAAAGACGAGGTTTCGATAAGGAGGCCGAATGTACCAGCCCATAGAAGCACAACTGCTATATACAGCAAAACACTTATTCTTTTTTCGAGTGCGTATATACACCACTCGTAGTTTTCTTCGTCTATCCAGCCTCTTTCACAGGAGGCTCTTGCGAGTTTGACTGCCGCGTTATGAATCATATTTCTCACCTGATGCAATGCTATCACATAAAAACGGCTTTGTGTAAAAAGTGTCGTAAGACCCGGTTTTTTGCCGTGAAAAAGGGGTAAGCAGCGGGGAACTTATGTCCCCGGTGCTTACGTCATCAGTTGTAATGTGAACGACAATGTGCGTTCACGTTCGTTGTACTCAAACAAATAGTATGCGGAATGTCTTTCCAACACAGCGATTATATTTTGGATACCGTAGCCATGTTCAGCGGTTTTAGCCTTGGTAGTAACAATGCGGTTATTCCTTATCTCCACCGGAGAGGCGGTCGGGTTCTCAATACGCAGATATGCGGATTGCGGTTCGACCTTCATATTAAGCCTGATATAGCGCTCTCTGCCGTCTTCAATTTTTTCACAGGCTTCTATTGCGTTGTCGATCAGATTTGACAGCACGATTATAAGCTCATCATCGGGCAGGGGAAAATTTGAAAGGTCGTCCAACTGCGGCATAAAATGAATATTGACTCTTTCTGCTGCGGCAAGCTTCTGGTTCAGAATAATATCGACCGCGGTTCGGTGGGTATTTATCATCGTTGAGCTCGCAGTATCAAAATGCTGTAGTCTTTCAATATAATCTATCATTTCCGAACGCGAGGTCTCGCGCTCAGCAAAGCCGCGCAGCACGATCAGAAGATTTTTGAAGTCATGTGTCTGCTTGCGCTGCTGTTCGTATGCTCTTTTCCATGTCTCTACGCTTTCGAGCGCGGCTTTCATGCTGCGGCGCAGTATGAGCTGATCTTTTGCTTTCTTCCGCTGCTGCTCAAAATAATTCAGAATAAAAATTGATGTTACATCCAGAATGAGCAGGACTGCGTTGCATATCAGCAGCTCGTGAGCGACAAGCGGATATAAGTAGAATATCCGCAGGAGCATAATCGATATGACTATAGTAGTCAGAGGGAAAATCAATACCCGAAGCCAGTCCGAAACCGATGCCGCATTATGTTCAAAGTGGTGTTTTAACCATATATTCAGAGTCGTTATGCCGAATAACTCAAATATTTTTATGCTAAGCGAGACGAGGTAGTACGAGTCGGGATCATTCAAGACGAGCGTGATTCTGTCTCCGATAATTGAGCCGAGGAGAGAAATCATTGAATTATCGCATATCGTTAAATAGGCAAGCCAGAAGATCACAGGAAACAGGCATTTCACGAAACTGACGCGAAAGCTGAAAAACATCCAGATGGTCATCGTTACAGCAAGTGTGCAAATTTTTATCCAAACGTTATCCTGAGAAAAATATATGACAACGTTGTTTACTAATGCAGCGATTATGAAGGACAGAATTTCAATCACGAGGGGACGCTTGCTCTCAAATAACCCGTTTATTAAAATATACAGCATTGTATACTCAGGGTCAACCCCAAATTTTGTGTAAACGCTGAATTGTGATGTAAAATAGAGCAAAA